>Ga0302325_10000708_pt1 | contig 89642 bp, 80 predicted proteins | sample Palsa_T0_2_FD_201948 | JGI IMG/M metagenome (GOLD analysis project Ga0302325, IMG submission 201948) | Peat permafrost microbial communities from Stordalen Mire near Abisko, Sweden - Palsa_T0_2 | ecosystem: Environmental > Terrestrial > Soil > Palsa > Peat permafrost | place: Sweden: Abisko...
TTGATCCGGTCCAGAACCCTTAGATTGTGGCCCCACGGCAATTTGGCAATGAGCGATTGCAAAATCTCCGGCTCCGGCCAAGCCTCGGCCAAAGCACGCATATATCGGAAGTTCCGGGAGCTGAACCCTTGCACTCCGGGGAACTCGGTCTGTAGGTCCCTAGCTAAACGCTCATTGATCTTGCTTCCCCATCCCTCGGTCGCACAACGATGGCTGAGATCCCGGCCTATTGACCAATATAGGAGGACCAACTCCCGGTTGACGGCGAGGCCGGCGCGGACCTGGGCGGTACGGATGCGTCCTTTGAGTTCCTGGAGGAGTTCGTGGTAGCCGGAGGGCAGCTGGAGGCTTTTTTCCACGAATTCAGCCTAGCACCAGACGGAACGTAACCGTTACAGTTCGGTGCCAGGTAATTGAGCAGGCTTTCTACGCGGCCCCGAAGATTATGGGGAAGATTGGCCCATGCCTCGTCGCGGTGGCTTAGGACGAGAACCAATCCATGGTAATCCTGACTGCCCGGCTGCAGGAAACTCCTCAAAGGTCCGACCCGCATGCTTGGCCTTAGGATGGGGCGACAGTGAAGCTGCACATCGATGTCAAGCTTCGATGAATCCGGCAAGCTTCAGCGCCTTGCGATCGAATGTCGCGGTGGCGCGACAGCCTAATCGGTGGTTGAGCGCGTCGATTAAGCAGTCGGCAAATTCGGCGAGCGAGTTGTTCCAAGAGTAGATGGCGACCCGGTAGCCCTTGCGCAAGAGGCGCGAAAGATAGTTGTCAGCGGCATGGTAGGGTACCCCGCACATGGGCACCGATCGTTCCTTATCCCGGGCCGTAAGCGTTATTTGCAACTCCCGGGACGCTACCTGCGCGTCTTCGAAGAAGAGCTCGTAGAAATCGCCCATGCGGAAAAACAGCAGGGCGTGGATTCTGCCGCTTGGCGGCCGCGTGCTGGCGCATCAGCGGCGTGGTGGTGGCGTCGGCCGCTGGAGCTGGAGGAAGAGTAGGCACGAAAAACGCCAGCATATCGTGAATGACATGCCGGCGTTTAAAAGATGAGGAAAACGGGGTAGGGAGGAGGTTCAGGCGACGATACGGCGTTCCTCATTCACATGAGCATCAGATCCGTGCTGCTTGACCATCTTGTTGTAGATCCCGAGCAGAAGGAAGGGAGCGGCCCACTGTCCGATGAACAACGCATGATGGTCTTTGCCGTTGGTTTTAAGGAGGAGAGAGCCCAGAATCGAAGCCAGGGCCGCGCCAAGGAAAAAGCTCGTAGGCAGCTTGGCGGAGTAGCTCTCCATCATTGCGGTAGTTTGATCTTCCGGTATTTCTCCGGCGCGTACGCGATAATCCATTTTTATCTCCAGTTTCAGAAGCGCTAACGTTGGGGGAACTCTGCCGCTTGAGGAGCGGATCAAAAGTGCCTCTCAACGGATGGGAGGTTGCGGTCTGTGAAAAGGATGCACGTTGCTGGGTAGCAATCGCGGGGAATGTTCCGATGTTGAGCAGGGTCAAAGTTTCAGGTGGTTTTTGTGGGGGATTGCGCGAAGCTCTGCATGCGACCCGTACTCTGTACGGGTGTTCCCTGGACTAAAGTCCGGGGCTACACAACGGATTGGCGGGCACATTCTTTCTGGCGTAGCAGACAGCCTTTATTGGATAGCCGTTATCTGGAACGCGCCGAGCACACAGGCCGCGGAAAAGCTCGGTTTCGGGTGAAATTCTGGCCCTCAGCGGCTAAAGCCGTGCTCATTCTAGATTGGTGACGTACGGCCTGAAGGCCGTACCCTTCAAAAGCTTGGGTTTTTCCGCAGCCTGTAAGTCCCCAAATTTATGTACCCGAACGTTTCCGGGGTTTGAAAAGTCTAGATTCTCTACATTTCAGAGAAGGCGGATAGGGGCGAAAGGCGAGTTTCTTCCGTCGGCTCAACCACAGACGTACGGCCTGAAGGCCGTACCCTTCAAAAGCTAGGGCGAACGAGGGGCACCCGTAGGGTGTTGTTTGGAGTACAGATTGTGTCGCATGGGGGAGCATGATGGGAAGAGCGGTTTCATCCACCTCGACCTGAAATGTAGAAACTCTAGGACCCGTCCAGAGTTGTCTTCGGGCGCGGCCTTCTAGCGGATGGTTATACTGAAACGTTACGGGAATTGGCATGTTTCTACTGTGGTTACGCGTTGCGGCGTTGCTTTACGCTGTTGCGAGCATTTCTGCACTGCCTGCGGTGCTCTATGACCGGCCCGGGTGGAAGAAGATCTGCGTTCCCGCGGCCGTCTCCGCCTTTTTCTTCCACTTCGTCTCGCTGGTCGAAATGCTATCCGCCTCTCACCATTCCCTGCCGGTGGGGATGCACGAGGTGCAGTCTCTGCTCGCCCTCCTGATTTGCGCAGCCTTTCTGCTGGTCGCAGGGTTGTACCGGACGGTGTCCTTCGGCATCTTTGCTTTGCCGCTTTCGCTGCTGCTGGTGCTGGGGCCGGCCATGGGCCCGGATCACTGGACCTTTCATTCTCCTGAGATCCGCAGCGGTTGGCTGGGTCTGCACATCGTCGCCTTGCTGGCCGCCTATGCCGCGCTCATTTTCAGCCTGTTCGCCAATTTCCTCTACCTGGTGCAGGAGCGGCGCCTCAAGAAAAAGAGCCATGTCGATTTCTTGTCCTGGCTGCCGCCACTCGAAACCATGGAACGCATCGCCTCAGGCATGCTGCTGATCGGCTTTCCCTTTATGACCCTGGGGCTGCTAGCCGGATCGCTGATCGCCCAGGAAAGCGTCGGCCCAGCCTACTTCAAAGACCCTAAAGTGCTGCTTTCGTTCGCCATGTGGGCGCTGTACCTGGGGATGCTCTTCGTCCGCCGTCAGGCCGGGCTCAGAGGAAGGCGCGCCGTCTACCTATCCAGTCTCACGTTTCTGGTGGTCATCAGCGTCTGGGCAGCGAACCAGTTCAGCTCGGTGCACAGGTTCACCGCGCCATGAACATCGTCCTGTTGGGGTTGAACCACAAGACGGCGCCGGTTGCTTTGCGCGAGCGGCTGGCGATTGGGCCGCAGCAATTGGAGCAGGCGACCCGCTCCCTGCTCGAAGCGCCGGGAGTGCTGGAGGGAATGATTCTTTCCACCTGCAACCGGGTGGAGCTACTCACCAGCCTGCAACCCGATGCGCCCGACCTGTTGCAGTTCATCGAAAGCTACTTCGACATCGAGCGCGAGCTGCTTGCTCCCCACATTTATGAGTACCGGCAGGAGCAAGCCGTCCGCCATCTGTTTCGAGTGGCCTGCAGTCTCGACTCCATGGTCATTGGAGAGCCACAGATTCTGGGCCAGGTAAAGAGCAGTTACCTGGCGGCGCGTTCCGCCGGGGCTATCCGGGGTCACCTGGACAAGGTGCTGCAGCGTGCCTTCCTGGTTGCCAAGCGGGTGCGCAGCGAAACCCAGATCGGCAGCTCCTCGGTCTCGATCGCCTCGGTGGCGGTGGAGCTGGCGAGAAAAATCTTTGGGTCGCTCGAAGGCAAGAAAGTTCTTCTGGTGGGTGCGGGAAAGATGAGCGAGCAAGCCGCCCGCCACCTGATGAACCAGGGCGCGGGAACCGTGCTGGTAGCAAATCGCACCCACGAGCGCGCCGAGCAGCTGGCGCAGCGCTTCGGAGGGCGCGCGATTGGCTTTGACGACCTTTACTCGGCTGCGGACCAGGCCGACATCATCATCACCTCGACCGGCGCTGCCCGGCCGGTCTTTCGCCGCGAACACGCACAGCACTTTCTGCAGCAACGGCGCGGCCGGCCGATGTTCTTTATCGACATTGCTGTGCCCCGGGACGTCGATCCTGAAGTGAACAAGCTGGACGGCATTTTTCTTTACGACATCGATGACCTGCAATCGGTCGCCGGGTCGCACCTGAAAGAACGTAGCCGCGAGGCAGAATTGGCTGAGGCGATGATCCTGGCCGAGGTAGATAAGTATCAGCGCCGGTTGCATGCGCTGAACGTGGCGCCGGAAATTGTTCAGTTGCAGCAGTCTGCGGAACAAATACGCCTGGGGGAATTGCGCCGGGTGGGAAGCCGCCTGCAGGGCCTCTCTGTGGAACAGCAAACAGCGGTCGAGGCGTTGACCCGGAGCCTGGTGAACAAGTTTCTCCATCGACCGGTGCAGGCCATCAAGGCTGCTGCCAGCGAGGGCAACGCGGCCGCGGTAGACGCCATCCGTGAGGCCTTCGGTGCGAACACAGCCGGGGAGAACGAGGACGAGGACGATCTGTTTTGATGCGCATCGGGTCGCGGGGCTCTCAGCTCGCGTTGTGGCAGGCGAATCATGTAGCCGACGCATTGCGTACCTTGGGATATGAAGTCTCGATCGAAATCATTCGCACCACGGGCGACCGCATGCAGAACATATCCTTCGCCTCGGTCGGGGCCAAGGGGATGTTTACCCGGGAAATCGAAGAGGCGCTGCTGGCGGGAAGCATCGATCTGGCAGTGCACAGCCTGAAAGACCTGCCTACGGAGTTGGGAGAGGAATTCACGCTAGGGGCAATTCCTCCACGAGCCGATGCCCGCGATGTGCTGGTGTCGGAACGGTTCAGCGGACTGGATGCGCTGCCTTCGGGCGCGGTGGTGGGCACCAGCAGCCTGCGTCGCCAGGCGCAGCTGCGTGCGCTACGGCCGGATCTCGAATACGTTGAATTTCGCGGCAACGTGGACACTCGCCTGGCCAAGTTGGGGCAAGGGAAAGCAGATGCGATCATCCTGGCAGCCGCCGGCCTCGATCGGCTGCAGAAGACGGCTGCCATCCGTGAACGTTTTTCGCCGCAAGTGTTGTGCCCCGCGCCTGGGCAAGGCGCGCTGGCCATCGAGTGCCGGGCAGAGGATGGAGTGATCCTGGCTGCGTTGCAGCCCCTCGATGACCCCGAGACCCGGCTAGCGATTACCGCGGAACGGAAATGCCTGGCCGCGCTGGGCGGTGGATGCCTGGTGCCTATCGGCGCTTATTGCCACCGTGTGGGCGACGAGTTGTCCATGCGCGCCGTGGTCGCGTCGGCTGACGGGCGACAGATGATCTGCGCTGAGCGGCGGCATCGCGATCCTGAGATCTTGGGAGAGCAGTTGGCGCAGCAGTTGTTGGATCAGGGCGCCGGCTCGATCCTTCACCTGGAGGAAAAGCCAGCGTGAGCACGGGCCAGCCTCTTGCCGGCAAGCGGATCCTGGTGACGCGTGCCCGCCACCAGGCCGGCTGGCTGGCAGAAGCCCTGGAAGCCCACGGGGCCGAGGTCCTGCTGCTGCCCACGATCGAGATTGTTCCCCCGGAAACGTACTCCCCTCTGGACGAGGCTCTGGAGAGGATCAGTGGGTTTGATTGGCTGATCGTGACCAGTGCGAATGGCGCGGCGTCTTTAGCTGACCGGATGGAGTTTCTCCGCATCCCTGCGCAGCGGTTCCATCCTTTGCAGGTGGCCGCCATTGGTTTGGCGACCGCGGGGGCCCTGGAGCGGATGGGGCTGAAAGTGTCTGCGATGGCAGACGAGTATGTTGCCGAGGCGGTGGTCAGGTTGCTCAGTCAACGGGTAGCGGGGAAGCACGTCCTGCTGGTACGCGCGGCGGTAGCTCGCGATGTGATCCCCGAGCAGCTACGGAAGTGTGGAGCGGATCTCCACGTGGTGGAGGCGTACCGGACGGTCATTCCCTTCGATTCGGTCGAACAGGTTCGTGCATTGTTCGGAGAAGGGAAGCCGCTGCCGGATGCGATCACCTTCACCAGCTCTTCTACGGTGAACAATTTTTTTGCGCTGCTTGCCGCCGCAAAGGTGGAGTTGCCCAAAGAATTGCGTGCGGTGTCGATCGGTCCAGTGACCACGCGGACTCTGCGCCAACACCACTGGGAGCCGTTCCGGCAGGCGGTCCAATATGACATTGCCGGCCTGGTGGATGCGTGTAAGCAGCTGGGGAATGACTAAGAACGCTTGCGCTCCTGACCAACATTTGTCATCCCGACCGGAGCGAAGCGTAGTGGAGGGACCTGCGGTTTCTCGGTCCACGCCTCGCTTAAGTCGGCCCAGGTAGGGTTGCTCAGTTCTATAAGCCAAACCTTTTTCGATCTTCTCCAGCGTTTCAGTTGTTTTTCCCGTGCGATGGCGTTTTGTACATACTGGTAGGCTTCCAAGAACACGAGACGATTGCAATGGTACGTTGCAGTAAAGCCCGGTAGCTCCGCATTCCGATGCTGTTCAACTCTACGTTGAATGTTGTCGGTGATACCGATGTATAAGATGTGGCTTCGGCTGGCGACGATATAAACGTAATAGTGGTGTTCAGGCTTGCTCATGGTTCGATCCTTGCACTTAGAGCTAAACCGCAGGTCCCTCCACTGCGCTCCTTCGGAGCTCCGGTCGGGATGACAATTCTATCGCGAGGGTCAAGTATTTCTCGCTAAAGCTCTTGCGGGCACAACGGTACATTGCAGTGAACCCCGGCAACTCCGCATTCCGATGCTGTTCAACTCTGCGTTGAATGTTGTTGGTTATACCGATGTATAAGATGTGGGATCGGCTGGCGACGATATAAACGTAATAGTGATGTTCCGGCTTGCTCATGGTTCGATCCTTGCACTTAAGGCTACACCGCAGGTCCCTCCACTGCGCTTCGCTCCGGTCGGGATGACAATTTTGTTGTGCCCGCAAGAGCTTTAGCGAGAGATACTTGACCCCCGCAACAGAATTGTCATCCCGACCGGAGCGAAGCGCAGTGGAGGGACCTGCGGTTTCTTTTCCGGGTTCTCACAAACCGCTTCAAGGCTCAGTACAATTTGCGGAGTGCAGTCTTTCGATTTCAGGATAGTGCGCCGCGTAGATCCGCCAGCGTAACTACCAGCATCATCGGTTGGCCTGGGCATTCATCGAAGCCTAGAGCGAGATAGAAATCTCGGGCTGGCTCCGAAATTGCATGCACCAGGATACCGCGAATGCCAATCGTGTCCGCCGCCTGAGCGACGCGCAGCGCGGCGTCTCGAAAGAGCCCCCGCCCGAGACCACGGCCTTGCCAGGAGCGGTCCACGGCAAGCCGCCCCAGAATCACGATTGGAACAGGGTCGGGCATGTTGCGTCGGAAACGGCCCGGTACCACATCCGTTGCGATCGCCCCCGAAGCGAGCGCGTAATAACCCACGACACGGCCATCTGCACTGAGAACGAAAGTTCTGGACGCGCCGCTGAGTTGATTCGCCCGGGCTCGCCGCTTGAGCCAGTCGTCCAGAGAGCCTTCGCCCGATGCAAATTTCTCAAGGTCGTGATGATCGGCCAGCGGTTCGGGCCGCGACAGCGCCACGCACTACTCCCACAGCGCTTTGGTTTGAAGACTCCGCAAGAGACGCTTGTTCGGGCGGGGAGGGGCATCCAGGCGGGCGATGAACTCGGCGTATGCCTCTGCGCTGATCGTCAGCACAGCGCGGTCCAGGATCGCGGTCTCCGCTGCCTGTCGCGCTGCGTCGAGCACAAAGTCGGTTCGGTTCTTCCCCGCCAGCTTGGCGGCACGATCAATCAGGTCGCGGACCGCCGGCCTGATGCGCAGGTTGAGCGTCTCGCGTTTCGTGTTCTGCTCTTCCAGAGTTGCCATTGCTAAAGCATCATAGCACACTGTAATGACGACGTCGTTACGTAGGAGGTTGGTGGGTCCGGGGCCGAGACCCTAGTCGTGCATTTTCTCCAACTCCCAAATCCGCGCCAGATGGTGATCATCATGTTCGGCAACAAAAAACAGACGGTCGACGAGCCGCATCGGCGTCTTTAAACGCGGGTGAGGAATCGCTTGCGCAAAGAGCGATGAGTCCAATCACGCGTGAGAGATTTGCGTGGCGAGGCTCAAACGGGCCGCGTGCGCAGGTGCGGATTGTGCCAGCCGCGTCACCTTAAAGACCGTAATATCATCCTGCTGCCCGAAGGTGCAAGCTTGCTCGACCATCTGCTCAATCGATGGATCCGACCGAAGCAACGCGGCCAGTCGCTCGAATCCATACAACTCGCCGGCTGCATTCCGCGCCTCCACGATCCCATCGGTGTAGAAGGTGAGGGTCTCCCCCTCATGCAGTGCGAAGATCAGCTGGTCATAGTTTGTATCCGCGGCCAGGCCGAGCGGTAACGATCCGGCGACCGGCAGTTCCTCCCGATCGCGGAAGGGCGCGAGGTGACCCGCATTGGCAATGGTCGTCTCTCCGTCCGGATCGATGCGGGCGACGACGCAGGTAGCAAAGCCGCCGTCCGTCCGCCCCAGCAGCCTCCGGTTCAAACCACGAAGAACTTCCGCCGGACTTTGCGTATAGTCGGCCAGGGTGCGCAGTGTGCCTACGATCAAAGACACCGTCATGGCCGCTTTCAGGCCTTTGCCACTCACGTCTCCCAGGGCGATCAAAGCAGCACCACCCGGCATAGCGATGACTTGAAAGAAATCGCCGCCCACCTCTTCCGCCGGACGGTAGACGCTGGCAATCGACAGGCCGGGGATTGCCGGGGCTTCTTCAGGAACCAGAATCTGCTGCACTTCGCGGGCTGATTTTACTTCCAGTTCGATCCGGGCCTGCCGCTCCCGCTCCAGAAATTGCTCCCGGGCAATGGTGAAAATCAGGGCCAGGAATAAGAGGGTGCTGAGAATAAACACCATGTTGAAGAGATAACCGCCGAAGTGGAAGCCAAGATTCGAAAGCGTGGCCAACAGGGTCCAATGGGTGAAGCGGATGCCCTGCCCGGCAAGGTTCAGAAGGACGCTAAACAGAGCGGTGACACAGACAGTGAGGATCAAAGGCCACAGCGAAAGCCGCTTGCGACGTGCCAGGCCGAAGCCGATGATGACAAACACATATAAAGGTGTGATGGAGTAAATGCCAGTGGTGATTCCGTCAATCCAGGCCAGAATCCCGCCCTTCTCCCAAAACCAGATGGTGAGGATGTCGGTGACCTGGGCGGCAAGATAGATGGCGATGATCCAGCCTGTCACCCGCCTCCATTGCCGTTCCTGTGCCATTCCAAAAAGCGAAAGCAAGATCATCCACATGGAGATATCCCGAGCGCCTATCTCCAACTGCGTCATCAATTGATAGAGGTGAAAGGTCGAAACATTGCGGATCGCTGATAATGCTTGAAATTGAACGATTCCGGAGGCCACCAGGTAGAGTGCCAGCCAAAAATACAAACCCTGTTTGCGGTCGCGCAGATAGAGCAGGAAACTCAGCAACCCGATGACCAGAGTGATGGCCGACATTAGCAGATTGGGCAGCCTTCGTTCATCGCTCGCGTAGGAGGTCAACTGCGTCCTGGCGGCGAGCAGAGAAGCGTCGCCCAGGAGTGGCGCTTGTGTGAACCCACCAATTTCCGCGGGATCGACCGACGAGAGCGGTGCTTTCCAAACCCTCAGCGCCAGAACTCCACTCGAACCCGGCAATGGATAGACGGTCCCCTGGCCAAATGCCCACCACTTGGCATCCGGGGGCAGTCTGCCGTAGGTCCCCAGTTTTTGGCCGTTCCAGTAGATTTCGTACGCGTCCTGGACCACTGGAATCAGCACTGCCAAACTCTTCGTTCCCGCGGAATTGGAGCTGTCTATCTGCAGACGCAGACGGTACCAGGCGAAGCCTGTGTAGCTGGGATGGCCCTGCTGCCCCCAGGGCTGGTCGACACGGATCGGCTCCCAGTTCGAGTCGTCCGCCGCCGGGTCAACCCACGCCTGATCGTCGCCCAGATGAAACCGCCAGTCCTTGTCCAGCGGAACCGCACCGGTGCCTGGATTCTGTACCTTCAGGGTTTGGCTCACGCCAGGGATGGCGAGCGAAAGAAAAGTGAGAACCAGGGCGGAATACAGCCGCAGTCCACAGCACCCCGGACAAAACCGAACCATTGCCAAGCTCCTTGCTCAAGCTATTTCGACTGCAGCGGCGGGGAGAAGCGTATCCAGCATACGCCATCCCGGGCCTTAGCTCTCCTGTTTCAGGATGTGGTCGATTACCGACTCGTCTTCCTCCCATAGCGGGTTCTGATCGATATTAGACAGACTTAGCTTCGAGCTCTGCTCCAGATCCTCAAGCAGATCTGCTTCGATGGTCGCGGCCAGCTGACGGTCGAGGACGGCGAGATTTACTTCATCGTTGAGGGCAAACGAGCGGTGGTCGAAATTGGTCGAGCCGACCACATTCCACATGGCATCGACGGTCATCAACTTGGCGTGGATCATGGATGGTTCGTACTCGAATATCTCTGCGCCTGCCTGCAGCAGGTGGCGCACGCTATGGTGACTCAGCTTGCGGATGATGGGATGATCGATACGCGCGCCGGCAGTCAAAATCTGTACCTGCACGCCACGCTCCTGAATAGCGGCGATCAGCGCCTGACGCGCACTGCGATCGGGCAGGAAGTAGGGGCTGGTAATGCGGATGGTATGGCGAGCGCTGTTGATCAAGGCCTGAAACAGTATGCGTGCCTGGGTGCCTCCGCCGTGGGGAGTGCTGGAAACGACAAAGCTCTCTACGCCCTCGGGTATGGAGCGAAAGCCAAATTGTTTTGAACTGGAGAGAATTTCTCCGGAGGTTTCCAGCCAGTTTTCGCAAAAGGCTGATATCAGGCCTGCGACCGCTTCTCCCTCGACGCAAAACACCGTGTCTCGCCACACCGGTACCGAGGTTTCGTACAACCAGTGGTCGGCGATCCCCGCACCACCGATAAATCCCGTCTCTCCGTCGACGATCAGTAGCTTGCGATGAGTGCGATTATTGACCTTAGGCCAGGTATTCCAGCGCAACGGGTGGTACCAGCACATCTGGCCGCCGGCGCTGCGCAGGCCGTCGAAGTAGGTGTTACGGGTAGCAAAGCTGCCCAACGCATCGACGATGATGCGTATCTCGACTCCGGCTTCAGCGCGTTCTGTCAAAGCAGCCAGAATTTCGTCGCCGACCCGCCCCTCTTTGAATTCATAGAATTCCAGGTTGATGGCGTATTTCGCCCGGCGGATGGCCTGCAGGTAAGCGGGATAAAACTCGACCCCGTTTTTGAGCCGGGAGATGTGGGAATGCCGCCGGGTGCCATCCGTGACCAGGCTGAGAAATTGAATGAAGTCCTCTGAGTCCAAAGGAGCAGGGTTTTTGTCGGGCATGGAATAGGGTACTGCAGAGCCGAAGAAATCTATCAGGACACGTGCCCCAAGCAAGGCCATCGCGCCTACTCCAACCGCAGCCAGCCCTCGAGTCACGGGGTGTGGTTTGTTGTTTCGAGACCTGTTCGTCATGCCCGCTAAGAATACAGGCAAGAGGTTAAAAAGCGGGGAATGAGCCTTGGACGATTCAGGCGCCAAATCGCTCCGCGGCTCTGGCTTTTGCTTTGGCGGCTTCCTCTTCTCGACTGCGCGGGGCAGCATGGGTCTCGAGCGAGCGGAGTAGCCGGGTCGAGACAGCAGCTATCTCCTCGACCGCTCGGTCAAAGCTGGCTTCGTTGGCCTTGGACGGTTTGCCAAAGCCGCTTATTTTCCTCACGTATTGGAGCGACGCGGCACGCACCTCGTCCTCCGTCACGGGGGGATCGAAGTTGAATAGCATCTTGATATTGCGGCACATGGTGCAAGACCTCAGTTAGGCTATTTTCGGTTGCGGCGGCGGCCAGTCTGGATCGAGTTTGTGAACCCGGCGGTCATCCTGATGGAAAGCGTTGCAGGCGCGAACCAGATTGGAAAGACAGATACCTCCCCATATGATTGCAATGGCGATGAAAAGGTAGATTAAGTTCTCCATGAAAACTATGTTTCCAGGGATTCGGGGCGTAAGGCAAGAAAAGAATCGACCGGCGACATGAACGAGGATCTGCGCAGCATCCTGACCGGAACCGCCGCGCTTACGGTGGGAGCCGTCGTTTCGCTGGTGTTGACGATTCTACGCCAACCGCAAAGAGTAGGCCGGGAGCAAACGGTGCGGGTCTTTTTACTTGGGCTGGCGGTGCAGAGCTTGCACTTTATGGAGGAATTTGTGACTCATTTTGAGGATCGGTTTCCCGCCCTGCTCGGCCTTTCGGCGTGGTCAGAAAACTTTTTTGTTGCTTTCAATCTGATCTGGATGAGCGTGTGGATTCTGTCGGCGGTCGGCCTGCAAAGAGGGAATCGGATGGCTCTGTTCCCGGTATGGTTCTTTGCCATTGCCTGCGTTGCTAATGGCGTCGCACACCCGGTGCTGGCGGTCGCCGCTCATGGATATTTCCCCGGGCTCATCACCTCTCCGCTGCTTGGAGTTTTGGGTGTGTTGCTCTGGGTACGGTTGCTGGAGTTCACCCGGCGGAGTACTCGCCGATTAGCCTAAGGTGTTGATCAACCCCCCCGAAACTTGTCCGTTCTGCACCAGGTAGCCAGTCAGGTCTTTCAGGGCGCCTTCTACGCTGCCTGAGTTGAGGGAAGCCGAGATACTGGCGGCCAGACTGTCGCTTTGGTTGACGGCCTGGGTACCGGCAGTGCTTCCGGAGGTCAGCCCCTTGTAGAGGGATGCCAAGTCCTTAGCGTCGTTGTTTGAGGTGGTAGTCTGAGCCTTCAGGTCCGCTTTGTACTTGGCCAGGGCGGTTTTGGCTCCAGCGACATCACCATAGGCAAGGGATTTCAGTAAGGTGATTAAGTCCTGGGTGATCGGGTCGAGCGAGGCAGAGGATGTGTTCCCGTTGAGAGCCGACGCGGTGTTGAGGCGTGTGCCCGTCGAGACGGCTTGATTGGTGCTGGCGGTTAAAGTGGATGCGAGCGGACTGTCTAAAAGCGAACCGGGTGAAATGGAGGATATGGACACGGTGGCCTCTTTCGGAATTGGGCTGTCTTTGAACGCACAAAGATAAAACAACTATCGGCAGGGGAGTGAAAACTGTTCAGGCCACTTTCGATCTTTCTCGCGCAACTTTAGACGATGGCAATGGGCCGTCAGGCACGGACACATCCATTACCCCTTCAGCTACTGAACGTTGACCGTAACCGCCATGGTCGCTCGTCCATACTGATTCGTAGAATTCAAGGTGTAGGTGGTGGTGACTGCCGGGGTCACGGTTTGCATACCACCACGCACCGGGCCAACCACGTCGATGTAGTCGTAGGAGTCGTTGCTGACAGTCCAGCTTAGGGTTACCGGGGTGCCGGCGGCCACCGTGGTTTGCGAAGCAGTAAAGCTACCGATGGTCGGCACTGGGCCGGTGGGCGCGGTCGCTGCATCGTATTGAGTTCCCATCTGCAGCACGTCGAAATTTGACGCATCGATTGCTTTCAGGGCGTTCAGGTCGTTATCGTCCCAATTCGCATCCGGGGCTCCCTGGAAGTACATATTGCTGCCGTTATCGGCGACGATCATGCCGTAATTCTTCATCGCGGTGAGGATCACCTGGTTGGCGGCGCTGAAGCCGGAGATGTTGAAGCTCGCCTTGAGCCGCAAGCGCATGCCCATGATGTTGTCCGTGCTGGAATTGTTGCCGGCTGCGTGGGTAGCCGGAGGCACGAAATATCCGCCATTGGCATCGCTTTTGGTGTGCGCCAGGGTCATGCGGAAGGCGTGGTTGATGGCGCCGGCTGCCACCTCGTCGTAGCGCACCAATCCAGGGAAAATGGGCAGCCCGGCGGCATCGGCGGAGGTCCAGCCGTAAGGACGGTGCTCGGTGCTGGTCAGGTCCCAGATCGCTCCGTTGGCCGCACTCCATGTCCCACTGCAGAGCTGGGTTTGCCAGGTCTCGTAGAGCCAGCACTTGTTTTTGTCGATGACCAGCAGGTGATTGTCTCCGTTGATGGTGCAGGCCGGAGGGAACCCTTCGATGGGAGCTGTGGGAGGGATGGGATACAGGGTGATATCGCTCTCACTCTGATAGGTGGTCATCGTCACCGGTACTGGGGCAGTGACACTGGAGTCCACCACCACGTAGGGTATGCCGTAGTTTCCGTCGACAATGTTAGAGAAGTCGGGATGCAGTTTGCTTCCGGTAAGCGCAGCGATGATGGTTGCGGAGTTGGGATCCACCGCCGCGGAGGCAATGTTCGTGTTCCAGGCATTCGAGGACGGGAAGGGCACGTAGCCGTTCAGACTGGCGCCATTGCCGGTGCTCATGTTGCCACAGGATGGCCCGGCGGTTGAATTGACCGTGATGTTTAGATTGCCGGTCGCGGAAAGCGGCGCGGGCGTAGTCGAATCTGTCACATTCACGGTGAAGGCCGTGGTTCCCGCGGTGGTGGGCGTGCCGCTCATGCCACCGGCGGAAGAGAGAGTTAATCCCGCCGGCAGGACTGTGCTGTTGGCCAGAGTGAAGGTATAGGGGGCGACTCCACCCGTGGCCGTCAATGTCGCTGAGTAGGCGATATTCAGCGTAGCCTCTGCCAGGGTGGTTGTGGTCAAGGTCAGGGTGGATGTTGGTGCGGCGGAAATGGTGAGTGTGAGCGAGGCTTTTGCGGTCTCCGGTGTGCTGGATGAATCTGTCACCACGAAGGTCAATGGATAGGCGCCGGCTGCGGTGGGCGTTCCGGAGATGGCTCCTGCGGCAGAAAGGTTCAACCCGGCAGGCATGCTACCGGATTGCAACGACCAGCTGTAGGGTGGGACACCTCCAGAAGCTTGTAGGCTGGTCGATGGATAAGCAACGGAGACGGTGCCGCCGGGGAGGGAAGTGGTGGTCACCGCCAGAGCGGCGGGGCTCGCAGCGGGGCTGATGCTGATGCTCAGACTGGAACTGGCCGACTGCGAGGACGGTTGGGTCGAATCCGTCACTTTAACTGTTGTTGCGGCCGTTCCCACAGAGTTTTGCGCGGGTATACCTGTAATCATTCCGGTGGAAGCGCTGATGGATAAGCCGCCGGGCAGGTTGGTGGCGTTGTAGGTGTAAGGAGTAGTGCCACCGGATGCGGCCACGGCCGCGGTATAGGCTGCGCCCACGGTTCCGCTGGGAAGCGACGTGGTCGATACGGTCAGAGTGCTGCTGGTCTGGGTGGGATTCGGGGTACCACTGGTGCTGCTCGAACCGCTGCATCCGGCAAGGAGCGCGGTCGCGCCAAGCAGGAAACTTACGCCCCATGTCTGCATGGTCGTGCTTCCTCTAACTAACATCGCAGATGGGGAAATTAATGCAAGGGTACAGGAACGTATTTTTCTTTTATGAGTGCGATGCTAAACCAAGGATGCGTCGCTCGGGAAGCCTGTATTGACTAGGGTTTGGACGCTAAAGTTGTAGATAGACACTTAGGTAATGGGAAAACCGCAGGTCCCTCCACTAGCCCGCACCAGCGTACGTGGGCCGAAGAAGATGGGCGGAGCCCTACGATTGCTTTGTGCCCGCGGCTGAAAGCAATCGAAAAAAGACGTATTCGGCCCACGTACGCTGGTGCGAACATGGGGCACCCGGACAGAGTTGTGGTGCGGGCAACTTAGGTTTTCCCCGGCACGCACACACGGCAAAGTCAGCGTCGGGAAATCTTTTTCTTGGTTGGCTTACTGCCCTTCTTCTTGCTTGGGGTAGTAGAACTACCCAGAAGCGGGATCAGCTTGACGCCGATGGGGGAACCAAGACCAGTACAAGCATCCCACCCGGGACCGGCGGAAAAGGCGCCGTTGTTGCCCGAGACGATGTCGTTGAACGCCGACGCTGCCTTTGCGGCATAGATCTGCGGTTGGATAAATCCAGCGCTGGTTCCGTTCTGCTGATTGCTGAGCGCGATCAGCCCTGCCCAGAGCGGGGCAACTGCACTCGTCCCGCCGATGACCAGGCTTTTTCCGTCAACCCGGACCTGGTAGCCGGTGACCGGGTCAGCATCACCGGCTACATCCGGCACACCTCGGCCACCAGCACTCGACGAAGGCGCAGGGACATTCGCCTTTGCCTGCCAGGTGGGCAGAGGAAACACGTTGCTCACCCCGCCACCTGTCGCGCCCTCACTACTGGCTTGCTCGTTCCACACGACTTCTGACTGGATGGTGCTCCCACTCCCCTCCAGCGTGGTGCCTCCACAGGCAAGCACATGCGGGCTGGAGGCAGGGAAGTCGACGTTGTTGCCTGTACCTCCGTCGGTCGAACCGTTGTCGCCGGCGGCGACGGTGATGGTAATGCCGAGCGCGGCTGCGGACTGGCAGGCAGCGTCCAGTGCATTCATGGCCTGCGTCGTCCAGCTGGACTCGGGCCCGCCCCAGCTAATCGAAATCACACTGGGCTTGTGGGTCGTATCGTGTACTGCGCTGGCGACGGCGTCGATAAATCCCTGATCGGTATTGGGTGCGAAGTAGACGACAATCTTTGCCCCCTGGGCGATGGCAGCGGACACCTCGATATCCAGCATGACCTCGCCATCCGCGCCATTCGCGTTGCCCGGAGTGTTCTTGCCCCGATCCACCGACACTGCGGTCAGCTTCGGCGCGGTCAGGCCTAGTCCTTTAAAGTAGGCGCTGAGGTCCTTGGTGCGGTAGCCACCGCCCAGCTCAATGATGCCGATGGTCTGGCCAGAAGCAGTCGCACCCTGGGGAAATTGGTAAAGCTGGCCCACCTGGACCGGGGTGTACGAGGTACCGGCGGCGGCGGCGTGAGCGCGGGCGAAGCCTCCCGTTCCCACTGCCTGCGCGTTGATGGTGGAACCCAGGACGCGGAAATGAGGCTGGGCCTGAGGACGATTGTCGAGGCCCAGGACCGCTACCACCGCGCCAGCCAGTGGGGCGGGTACAAGAATGCTCCCTTCGCGGACACGATAGGTAGCGCCATCAAGAACTTTCTGCGTGAGCTTGACGGCAAACGCTTTCTGCATGGCCGCAACGGTCCCGGTGAGCTTGATGGTGCGGCGCTCCGGCTTGGGAGTGTCTTTGTCGACAGTGAGGCCAAACTCTTTGGCGAAAGCGCGCACCAGTTTGATGGCCGCAGGATCAGCGCCGTGCTGCTGGCGATACTGGGCCCGGGTGATGCGCTCTTTGCCCAACCTGGCATTGAGCGGGCTTTTGCGCCGGACGACGACAGATACGGTGATGACGCTGGTGGGGCGCACCGGCTTTTCGCCGGTCGCTGCCGGCAAAGGTGCTTTCTCACTCCCCGGCAGCACAACGCGTTGTTGGGAAGAAAAACCAGGGGTCGACTTTTTAGGTGCCGCTTTTTTAGGAGCCATGAAGGAGTTCTCCGCTGAGTACGACGCCCATCATATTCCGGTCTACGCTCTCAGGAAAGTTTCGCTGCCGGCGCCCATGTTACTCATGCCCTCTTCATCCCGCTCATGGCCGCAGCCGCCCGCAAGAGCCACCCCTGTAGAATGCAGACTAGCAATGCCTACAACAATTGACTGGCCGCCCAAGAATTCTTCGCGGAACCGGGGGTTCCGCTTCTTTCTTATCCTCCTAGCCATCTTCGTCGTCATCCTCGCCGGTCGAAGCGCGCTCTCCTATTTTGTTGATCTGCTGTGGTTCAGCTCCCTCGGTTACGGAAGTGTGTTCTCAACCACACTTGCCCTTGAGTGGACGACCTTCGTTCTGTTTGCGGCGACGACCTTCCTGATCCTGTACGGATCTTTTGTCGCCTTGAAACGAATGCATCTGCCCGATTTGCCCAGCATGCGCACGATCTACTTTGGTGGTCAGCCGTTGCGGCTTCCGGTGGAACCGCTCATGAGAGTCATCGCTCTTGGCGGATCCATCATCATTGCCCTGGTAACCGGCACCGGCATGATGTCGGAATGGCCAACGTTCGCTCTCTTCTGGTCTGCACCGCACGCCACGGGCAGCGTGGTTGACCCGATATTCGGCCTTCCGCTGAACTATTACTTCTTCACTCTGCCGGCTTGGCAGCTCATCTCGGGCTGGCTGCTTACGCTGGCTATCATTGTGTGCGGACTGGCGGTTTTCTTCATCCTGATCACTGGCGGTGCAGGCGCGTTTAGCGGCCGCCGGAGCTACTTGACTATCCCGTGGCGCGGATTGTCGATCGCGTTCGCGTTCCTCCTGCTGGTCCTCGCTTGGCGGGTCTATTTGAGCCGTTACGATCTTCTGTTCGCCGCGCATACGGTTTTCGGGGGCGTTACCTACACCGATGCTCACCTCAACCTCGGCGGGCTGCTTCTGATATCCCTGGCCCTGGTTGCCGGTGCGGCGGCCGCGATGGCCAACGCCGCTACCGTGGCCCAGGGACGCTGGCTGGGGGCGGCGGTTCTGCCCGCGATCCTCTGTTTTGCCGGGGTTCACGTCGCCGGCTGGTGGATGAGCAGTTTTATCGTCAAACCGAACGAATTGGTGCGCGAGCGGCCCTACATTGCCAACAACGTCCTCATGACTCGCCAGGCTTACGGATTGGATCGCTTCCTGCAACGTGAGTTCCCCGCGGAGACAACCGTGGGTGCGGCGGATCCGGCGAATAACCAACCTACCTTGCAAAACATTCGTCTGTGGGATTGGCAGGCTTTGCAGGATGCGCTGCGCCAGATTCAGGAAATTCGCACCTACTATGACTTTCCCGATATCGATATCGATCGCTATCAAATCGAAGGCAACCTGCGCCAGGTGATGCTCGCCGCCCGCGAACTGAATGTGGAGAAACTTCCTGAGAGCAGCCGGAACTGGATCAATGAGAAGCTGATTTACACCCACGGTTACGGCATTACGATGAACCCGGTCAATGGATTCACGCCGGAAGGTCTGCCCACTCTCTTCATGAGCAATATGCCGGTGCAGAGCACGATTGCAGGGCTTAACGTGACTCGGCCGGAGATCTATTTTGGCGAGCTGACAGACACCGACGTGTACGTCAAAACCCGGCAACAGGAATTTAATTACCCGCAAGGGCAAAGCAACAACCTTACTTCCTATGAAGGCAACGGCGGGATTGAGTTGGGTGGTTTCCTGCGTCGCCTGGTGCTGGCGCTGGACCGCGGCGATTTGGCAAAGTTGCCCTTCAGCGACGACGTGACCCCGCAGAGCCGCCTGTTGATGCGGCGGAACGTGCGTGACCGGGTCAACGCATTGGCGCCCTTCCTTACTTACGATCAGGACCCTTACATCGTGGTGGGCGAGGACGGCAGGCTGTCGTGGGTGATGGATGGGTTCACCACTTCAGACCAGTATCCCTACTCCAGCCATTACCGTTTGGGTGAGGATACGATCAACTACCTGCGCAATAGCGTCAAAGTGGTGATCGACGCCTATGACGGTTCGACCACGTTTTATGTCTTCGACAAGGAAGATCCGATGATCGACGCCTATCGGCGTATTTTTCCCAGCCTGTTTAAGGATGCGGCCGAGATGCCGCCGGGGCTGCGCAAGCACATGCGCTACCCCGAGCTGTTGCTCAAATTACAGGGAGAAGTCTATGGCTTGTATCACATGACCAATCCCGAGGTGTTCTATAACCGCGAGGATCTATGGACGGTGGCCACCGAGGTCAGCAGCAGCGAGGGCGGACAGACCGCCCAGCCGATGCAGCCTAATTTTGTGTTGATGAAGCTGCCGGACGGAACGGATATGGAGTTTGTTGGGATTCTGCCCTTCACCCCAGCCAATCGGAACAACCTCATCGGGTGGATTGGCGGACGCAGTGATGGTGCGCACTACGGGACGTCCGTCGTCTACAACTTCCCTAAGAACAAGCTGGTGGATGGACCACTGCAGATCGAAGCGCGTATCGATCAGAACGCGGAGCTTTCGGGACAACTGACTTTGTGGAATCAGCAGGGCTCCCACGTGCGGCGGGGCACGCTGCTGGTGATTCCTACCGGGCGGGCGCTGTTGTATGCCGAGGCGATCTACCTGCAAGCCGAGCGCAGTCCCATGCCGGAACTGCGATTGGTGGTGCTTGCGCTGCAAGACCGGCTGGCGTATGGATCGACCTTTGAGGCCGCGTTGACGTCCCTTTTCGGGGGAGCAAATTCTTCGCTAGCGGCTACGGAGCAGCGGCCGGCACCTGCTGCTTCGCAGCCCAACACCGATCTAAGCCCAACCATCGCCGAAGCTGCCCGGGACCTAGCCGACTACCAGCGCCTGACCGCGGAAGGAAAACTTGGCGCGGCAGGGCAGAAACTGGAACAGTTGAAGCGTGCCATCGACAAGCTGAACAATCATCAGCGGTAGTAGTCCGCACGGCTCAGTCCATCACTATTCGGGAACCTACGGGTTAACGGGGCAGCTTGAGGCACTCTCACCACGGCTAAAGCGCGGTCCACGCGGGTTTGAAAACCCGCTCCCCGGACTGAAGTCCGGGGCTGGCACGATTCGGTTTGGTTTTGTATCAGGGCACGGCTTCAGCCGTGCCGTAATTCGTTGAGAATCTGCGTGAGAACTCGATTTTGCCTCAGGGGACAACTTTACGGGCTGCGGAAAAGCTCTGTTTTGTATCAGGGCACGGCTTCAGCCGTGCCGTAATTCGTTGAGAATTGACGGGCTTTAGCCCCTGAGGGCATCTTTTTATCAGCGCATAAGAGAATTTAAAGGAAAGAACAAACGTACCTCAGCGGCTAAAGCCGGCTATGGCAGTATCATTTACGGCACAGCTGAAGCCGTGCCCTTCCAGGTCCGGTTCTCACGCAGACTCTAAAGCCCGTACGCTTCAGGCAGACGACCTTAGGCGTCCTGTTCGCAGCTTTCCCAGCAGGAGCGGCCTTCGACACAGATGGAGCGATGGACATAGTGCTCGTCCGGGCCAGCCTTGCTCATGGTTTTCAGGCACCAATAGCTTGTGGTGGAGCCCAGAAGTTCGGCGTGTTCTTCATCAAAGTCACCAAAGGCTCCGTAACTGGACTTGCTGCGGAGTGCGTTGCAACGGATCTGCACGAGCTGATTCGTCATGTCGAATATCCTTATCCGATCGAACTGGGATCACGCTGCATCTGTCCTGCCGCCAGCAATATCGTGCGATAAATAGCGGTCTGAAACAGTTGCGTTTTGTAGCCGTTCTGCGAGAGCGGGGTAGCGGGTTGCATGGCCGCTTTGGCCGCTGCACGGGCAATGGCCTCGTCTATGGTTTTGCCGGTGAGCAACGCTTCCGCTGGCGCGGAGCGCATGGGAGTGGGTGCGGCGACACCTAGTACAATCGCCGCCTTACGGCATTGTCCACCGTCCATTACCAGCACTACGCCCGCATCCGCCAAAGGCCAGTCAAAGCTCTCTTTCTCGCCGTACTTCTGATAGGCCGAGCGGGTTCCGGCTTCCGGCGCAGGGACAAAGATGCCGGTGATCAGCTCACCCGTTTGCACCACCGTTTCCTTCATCAGACTCTGTTCCGGGGGTAGGTAGAAATCGCTCATCGCGACCGTACGCTTGCCCCGCCTGGACGTGAGCTCGACCTGTGCGCCCATAGCCAACAAGGGCACGGCGGTCGATGAGGGGTGCACCATCGCGCAGGTGCTGTTGTTGATGACCGCGTGATACTGGTTCTCGCCGGTGTGCGCGTGACAGGCGTTGCTGGTGTCGCCCTTTTTCTTGCAGTCGAAATCGCTGGAGCGGAAGTACCAGCAGCGAGGCCGCTGCAGCAGGTTTCCGCCCAGGGTCGCCATGTTGCGCACTTGCGGTGTCGCCGCATGACTCGCGGCGTCGGAAAGAGCCGTATACTTTTGCTGGATTTCCGGATGGGCCGCGATCTCGCTCAACGTCGACAGGGGGCCGAGGTGCAGGCCGTCGAGGGCAGAAGTGATGCCCCGCAGACTGTCGATGTTGCGAATATTGACCAGCTTAGGCGGGGAAACAATATCTTCCTTCATCAGGTCAAGCAAATCGATGCCGCCTGCCTTGACGACGGCTCCCTCACTGAGCTGGCCCAAGGCTTCCTCGACTGTCCTGGTATCAACAAATGCGAATTTGTTCATGCCTCCACCTCTTCCTGCGTCTTACCGAGCGCGGCGAGTACGTTGGCGGGCGTCATGGGTAGCTTTCGCAAGCGCACCCCAGTCGCGTTATAGAAAGCATTGCCTATGGCGGCAGCCAGGGTGATAATTCCCGCCGACTCCCCAATCCCCGCCGCATCGGTTGAGCTTTGCGCGATATAGTTCTCCACCAACTCGATCTCGATCTCGGGTACCTCGCGTGCTCCGAGGATCTTGTAATTTTCCAGGTTAGCGTTGAGCATGTAGCCCGAATTCTGGTCCATGATGCGTTGTTCGAACAGCGCGTAGGAGATCCCTTGCAGGATTCCCCCGTTAATCTGACTGAGGACACCTGTAGGGTTGATCGGGCGTCCGCAATCGTGGGCGCCAAAGACTTTTTCAACGTGTATCCGCCCCGTCTCGGTATCTACGGCCAGTTCGACGTAGTCCACGCCGCCATAGGTGAGGCGCTCCTTGGAATACTCTGCAACGCGAGTGGCTCGCGCCGATATTTCGCTGGTTGGTAGCTTGGCGGCGACCTGCTTTAAGGAGTACGACTTCGAAGCATCGTTCTTGAACACCACCCGCCCACTTTTAATGGTGAGATTGTCAGCGGTCGTTCGGAATCGAGGAGCGACCGCAGCGAAGAGCTGCTGCTTCACCTGCCAGGCCGCGTTGCGCACAGCCGGCGAAATAGAGCCGGTGGTCACGCTGCCTCCGGAGTCAGGACCGATGGGAAAGCGGGTATCGCCGATGCGAATCACGACATCGGATGGCGGAACGCCCAACTCTTCCGCCACCACGACCGCAAGCATGGTTTTGGTGCCCGTTCCCAGATCCTGCACTGCGGACATCAGTTCGACCGAGCCGTCGCGCGAGATTCGTACCTCGCAGGAGGAGTCCATGCTGACGAAGCGGTACCAGACCGACTGCGCGATTCCGATGCCCCGCTTTACCGGCCCGGCATCAGAACCTGCCGGTTTGCGATTGCGCCAGTTCGTGCGCTGGAGAATGATTTGCCGCTCCACCCGCCGCGCTGGATGCTCGTCGATTTTGTCGCGCAGCATCAGCGGGTCCATCTCCAGCTTGACGGCAAGCTCATCGATGGCCTGCTCGAAAGCGAAGCAGCCCTGGGGGTGACCCGGGGCGCGGAATGCCGCACCAGGACCGGCGTTGATGAAGACATCGTTCTCTTCCGTCAGCAGGTTAGGGCACTTGTACAGGTTGGTCGCAGGACCGGCGGTGCCGGCTCCTGTCCCCGTGCCGGCGGTTCCGTAGCTGGTCAGCTTGATCGCGGTCAGGGTTCCATCTTTTTTGGCGCCGATCTTCAATTGCTGGTGCGAGTCGGGCCGATTGCAAACAATATGCTCCTGACGGCGATCGAGCATCAGTTTGACCGGTGCGTTTGCCTTGCGCGAGAGATTGGCCGCCATCACTCCTTCATTGCCGGCTCCAAATTTCGCGCCGAAACCGCCACCCATGAACTCGGTAATCACCCGTACCTGGCTCTGGGGCAGTTTGAAGACATCGGCGAACTCTTCGCGTACACTGGCCGTCCCCTGGGTCGAGGCGTAGACGGTTACTTCTTCCGGCTTCCAATCGACCACGAACCCATGGGTCTCAAGCGCGGAGTGTGTCTGCACCTGGGTAAAGTACTCGCTCTCGACCATCACATCGGCGTCGGCGAATCCTTTTTCCACGTCGCCGGACTGCTTGCGCTGGGGTCCATGGACGTTGCCCGTCTGGGCCACGCCCTTGGGTCCGCCTCCGCCCCCTGCACTGCCTGCCTCATCGGCAGGGCCGGGGAATACCAGGGGGGCGTCCGCAGCGCGGGCCGCCGAGCGATCCACCACGAAGGGCATGGAATCGTACTGCACCTTTACCAATTTTGCGGCATCGTCCGCAATCTGTTGCGAAGTAGCAGCCACGGCGGCGATGGGTTGACCGGCGTAGCGGATCACCGGATAGCGGGAGGGAACTTCCTGTTTGGGATCGCGCAGCTCTGCGCCACCGTAGAAATGTTCGATGACCTGCACCGCTCGAACGCCGGGCAGCTTTTCCGCTTCGCCGGTGTCGATGGAGACGATCCGCCCGTGGGGAATCGTGGCATCCACCATGCGTGCGTAGAGCATGCCGGGCAAATGAACGTCCGCGGTGTACTTGCCGGTGCCCATCGCTTTCGCTGGACCGTCGTAGCGCACGGTCGGCTTGCCAATGTACATCAGCTCAGAATTTGGCGGGAGCGGCGGCGGCTCGTCGAACAAAACTTCACGCTCTTTGTGTTCCAGGCCGTTCTGGGGAATGCCAAAAACAAAACTGTCGCTGCGCTTTGCGGTTGTACCTGGCTGATCCTGCTCTGAGCTCAACGTATCGAGTGACATCCTAGACCTCCTTTTCCCCGGCTACATCGAGGGTTGCGGCAAAGACTTTGGGATAGGTTCCGCAACGGCAGAGGTTCCCGCTCACCGCATGCTTCACGTCGCTGAGGGTTGGCTTGGGATTGCGTTCGAGCAGGGCAGCGCAGCTCATCACCATGCCCGGGGTGCAGAAACCGCATTGCATGGCGTCGTGTTTCACAAAGGCAGCCTGCACCGGATGCATGGTGCCGTTGTGGGAGAGCCCCTCGATGGTGGTAATCTCGCGCCCGGTTGTATCGATAGACAAGGTCATGCAAGCCAGGGCGGGGGTTTTGTCGATCCAGACGGTGCAAGCCGAACAAGAGCCGCGGTCGCAGACGACTTTTGTTCCGGTCAGCCCCAGAGGATCGCGCAAGGTCTGAGCCAGGGTATCGCGCGGCTCGATGACCACCGAATGCTCGCGGCCATTGATGTGCAGTTTGATTGTGAGCGCGTCCGGACCCTGTACCCGGTCGGCATGCAACGCTTCTTTCGCATCGCGGGCCAGGGCGTTCGCGGTCTCAATGACTGAGGTAGCGGCGGTTACGCCTGCCCCTTTTAAGAATCCACGCCGGGAGAACGTGATTTTAGGAGAGTCTGCCATAGGGAGCCCTTTCGGAGTACTGCCTGGCGTTCAAAGCAAACGTCATCCTTAAATTTACATCCGGGCGCCGGGGTTTCGCCAGGCGGGAGGGGTCAGCACGGAGGTAGCCGTTCAGGCCATGAAAGCAAACGAGTTCAGAGATAAGGTCCCAGGGAGATGACCAGAATCTCCACCAAAGAGTCCGATTCGTTGCGCCATTGGCGACCCGTTCCGGCGATGATGGTGACCGAGTCCCCGCGCTCCAGGATTTGCTCACCATCCTGCAGATTCAAGATCACTTTGCCGTCGAATACCATGGCGAACTCGTCAGAAATGGAGGGAGTGGCATGCTTCCCGGTGAGACCGCCGGGCTTGATAATGAGCATGGAAGCGCGAAATTGCGAGGCGCTGGATAGCGAGCCCAGCGAAGCGATTTCAGCCCGCGACCAGTCGAGCGCCATGTGGGCACGGTCGCTGGCGCGCACGATATTGACCACCTGCTGATTTGCAGAAAGAAAGAACTGCCCCAGCGTAACCCCGAGCGCGTTGGCTATTTTCTCCATGGAAGAGATGGAGGGCGAGCACTGGCCATTCTCGATTTGTGACAGGAAGCTGGCGGAAAAGTCAGTGCGCTCGGCAAGGGCTCGCAGCGAAATCCCTTGTTGCTCTCTCAGAGAACGCAGAGAATTTCCGAGCGTCTGTTCAATCATCCTGGTACCGGCTCGTTATGACTATGCCGATCAGTAACATGTCAAAGTTATCGATTCCACAGTATACAGACGCGGATAGGGAGTTACTCCCTATCCAATGGCCATGCTTTTCTTATCGAACGGACAGTGCTCTAGTGGCTGCTCCACGTCTTATCACTGGAGTTGCACCACGGCTCCAGGACGCAATCGACGCATCGGGGCTTGCGGGCAATACAAACCTGGCGTCCGTGATGGATCAATTCGTGGGAAAAAGCAATCCAGTGATCCTGAGGAATCATCTTCATCAGGTCTTTTTCCACCTGAATTGGTTCGAGGGCCTGGGTGAGTTCGAGACGCCTGGATAGGCGCAATACGTGAGTATCGACCACGATGCCTACCGCTTGAGCAAACGCCACGCCCAACACCACGTTCGCTGTCTTGCGCGCGACCCCCGGCAGGGTGAGCAGTTCGTCCATGGTTTGCGGAACCTTGCCGCCAAAATCGGTTGTGAGTTTGCGCGCCGCTCCATTCAGGGACTTGGCCTTATTGTGATAAAAGCCGGTGGAACGAATCTGCTCTTCAATTTCCACCAGGGGCGCATGAGCGAAGTCAGTCGGGGTGGGGAATTTCTTGAACAGGGAAGGGGTCACCAGGTTGACGCGCGCATCGGTACATTGCGCGGAAAGGATGGTGGCCACCACAAGTTCCCACGGGGTGCGATGATGCAAGGCGCATTCCGCGTCAGGATAGGCCTTGGCTAAAAGGGCCAGAATTGCGGCCACACGCTCCGGGGCAAGCGGGTTGCGGCGTGGCTTCTTCGCCTTTTTTTTAACCGAAGCCTTGGCGGCGGCAGCCTTCATCCTTTAGCCGAGCCGCGCCAGCATCTCTTCCGGAGTCATGCGGATGCAGGTGAAGATGGGCGTATCTTTCAGGGTGTACGGGCTGATCTCGGTTTCGCGCAACTGCTGCACCAGGTCGAGGAAATCCTCCGGGTAGTTGGTTTCAAAGGCCACGACAAACTCCTGGTCGTCGATGCCGAAGGAGTAGGTGGTGTTCAGTTTGACCCGGGGATAAAGATGGCCGACCCGGATGTGCTCGTTCATCAGGCGTTGGCGCTCCTCCGCGGGCAGCAGGTACCATGCGCGCGTTTTCCAAAAGGGGTAGATGAAGATGTATTTCTGGCCGCCTGGCCGAATGCTGCCGCGTGAATCGTGCTGGCCTTCATGCTCGTGGCCGATCAGGTATTGCGAGCGTTTGGTCATGGACAAAAAGCTGTAGGCGGTTTGGAGATAACCACCCATGGGTGTTGCCATCAGTTCCGCCGTCATCTGGTTCAAGTCTTCCGGGGTATAGCAAATGCGCCACAGCACCATGTCGCAATCGCCGCGGAGGCCGACGGTCGAATAGGTCAAGGTGAGCAGGCGTCCAGGCTGATTCCAGCGTTTGATCACTTCTGCGAAGGCGGCGCGGTGGGCGTCCTTTTCTGCCTGGGGCAGCCGGCGCCATTCGGGCAGAACCTTGAAGAAGGTAAACCCGATGGTCTGCCGCTTGATTTGCTTGGCCGGGGCGGGTTGCGGCTCAGCGGTAGTCTGGGCCTGCACGGAAGGTTCCGGGATCAGGGTCTCTGCCATGGTGTATTCCTCATGATCTCCATGGTAACAAAGCATGCGGCGGCTTTGGGGGCGCCACGTGCCCCAAAGGTTCTGCTGGTAAAGAACCTGTGGTCAATTTTCTTTGGGTGGTGAATGGAGAGCAGCGATCGAAAAGTGATCGAAGGTGACTTCTAACGGCTCTTTACCTGGCGCAGCGGCGACCATGCCAATTCTGACCGGTACCTCTGGCGGAAAGAACGCAAGACGAATCATCGACCATTCCTGGTTGTCTAGTGAATAGGAAACCTGAACCGTGTCTTGATAACGCTGCAGGCGCAACCAGATGAACGCGGGGCTGTCGGAACGAGCCAGCACAGACCAATCTGAAAATTCCCGGGTGACCACGGCACTCACGTTTTGTTTGCCGTTCACAAACTCGATTCCGGCCTTGATCCAGTTTTTCTCATCGATGCGAATCATCAAGCCGGCCTGATGATATAGCTCGTAGTAGTTTCCGGAGATCCGAACCTTGACTTCGAAGTTCCCAGTCTGTTCCTGGAATCGAAACGGACCGTTGTCGCGAATGAAGCCGTAGTGTGTCACCCGCCAGTAATCTGTGCCGGGGGGCACCGTTACCGTCAGCGTGTCCCCGGTCTCGTTCCACTGCAAAGGCTGGTGAAGCCACGCGCGGGATGCGGTCTGATCTATCATCTTAGCCGCAAGGATAGCAAACAGGGCTGTTTTGCTTTAAAAAAGGTCCGGCCGCTGAGGGCGGCTGTCTATTCGCAACAACGACTTTTCCGTGGAATGTGCCAACCCCGGACTAAACAGGCTGCGGAAAAAGTCGGTTTCGCGCCAGATTTTAGCCCTCTGCGGCGATGCAAGCAAATGCATGCGGTTGCTGTGCATGCGGTTGCTGACTTAAGGGGGGCTGGGCCTTGTGCCGTCCCTTCGGGACTCGCCTCATAAACCTATTCCTCCCCGGCACGTCAGTGCCGGGGAGGAGCGTGGAGCAGCTCTGCCGGCTGGAGGCAACCCCCAGCGGCGGGTCAACCGCGCATACCCCGGCGCCGGTAGTTGTACCAGCAGTGGCTTGTGCGTTGGATCGATCCAGGTAAGCAGGGTTTCCAGTTGATTTTGCGGCATAGCTGTGCATCCGGCCGTCCCTCGGGTGGAACTCCCCCAAATGTGGAGAAAGACGCACGACCCGCTTCCCGGCACAGGCGGATTGGCATGGGCCATCATGTCACCGCCATTGTGACCGACGACGATTCCCCAACGGTACGCTTCGCCGACACTGCGCATGTGCTCGGAGCTGTTCCAGTCAGGAACAACCGTGGAACGATCAACCAGGTGGTTATAGTACCTGGAGCTACTGTCATCCACGCATTCGATCGACGGGGTCAGGTGCAGGTAAGCTGTCTTTAATCCCGGCAAGGGCTGGGATGTATCCCCAAACGCTGTGCCCAGAACGAAGACGCCGGCGGGGGACCGGCCATCTCCTTCTTTCTTAACCGGGTCGGAAGCGAGGCGAACTTCGGGGTCATCGGTGGCAATCACGCCGATGCCCCATCCCATGCCGTTCTTGCCGACTACGATGGCGATCGGCTCGCCTGCTGGACGCCAGATCTCGTGCGGAGTGCCGCGCTCGTATCGCTGCAGCCTGCCTTCGACCGCGTTCCAGTCTGATGTGGTGACCACGATCATCTGCGTTGACTGCATGAACGCGCCGGGTTCGACGGCGGCAGCCGGAGAGGAAACAGCCAGAGTTCCGGCCGAGCCCAGGACGAGGCGCATGAGAAAGTCCATCGGTTTCACGACCCCGAGCAGCCAGGAAGCACCTATTTCGCCACCGCCGCAGTCTCCAATCGCCCCCCGCGAACCCACTCCAGAATGGTGCGATACTGCCAGCTCTGTTCATTGCCACGCCACCGCTGCCCGCCGTTATGCGTAGCCAGATAATCGCCTGCATTCCCCGCACTATCCGTAGGCCGCGTTGGCTTGATCAGCATCAGGCTCTTGATCGGATCATTGATATCCACCACGTGCATCGCATACTTGTAGTTATCTTCGCTGTCCTGATCCGAAAATACCCCCTGGTCATTCGGCGGCCGCAACTTGAAGATCACATGGCTGGCATGGCAAAACACGCAAGCTTTCCCATCCGCGCCCTGCGTAGCCAAAATCGGCTCAATCTTAGCCACGAAGTAATGGAAGTCCAGCACTGAGCCGGGCGGAACATCCTTGAGCGCCTCGCTCAGCTTCTTTCCTCCCAGCACGCTGACCGCGATCAGCTTCAGCCGGGGATTGCTGTCGTTCTGTAACTGCTCCATCGCGGCGCGGAATTCGGGACGCTGCTCCACTCCTTTTACTTTGCGCAACACATCCAGCCCCCCCGCCCGCACATTGTGGTCGGGGCTGCGCAGGCTGGCCAGCACCGTATCCAGCACCAGGGGATTGTCCAGCAAATCCGCCGGCTTTTTCACCGCCACCAGGTTCTTATTCAGGAAGTAAGCCTGATCCTGCGACACAGCCCCGCCCGCAACGCCCAAATGCCGGCTCAGAAACTTGGGGTCCCCCACTTCTTCCACGAACACACCCATGCCTTGCGGGTTCAGGTTGGCGAACGCGGTCTTCACCAGGGGCGCCGTCTGCGCGTTGGCTAAAAAGTGTTCCAGGCAAACCCGCACCGCCGATCGCTGCACCTCAGGGTTCGGGTCGTTCAGCCCGGCCAACACCTGATCCCGCATCGCCGGCTCTTGCATCAGCCGCTGAAACGACGAAGCCGCATTCAGCACCTGGGCGTAGTTCGCGGGGCGCGGTTGTTGTTCCAGCAGGCCGCGCAGCGAGGCCAGGACCTCCGGCTGCCGGCCCCAAGGAGAATCGCTGGGCAGCGCCGCCAGCAAGGGCAGCACCACCGCCTGGCTGTCAGGATTGCCTTGCCTCAGAATCTCGACTACCTTGCTGACCAAACGCGGATCGGGTGCAGAAGGGGCATCCAGATTCAGGATGCCGCGTTGCCCATCCTCATAGACATAGCGCACGGTCTGCCGCACCTCGAGGTTCGGATCCTCGGATAAGTTCAGCGCCGCCAGGGTAAAGCGCTCATCGCCTGCTCCGCTCAGCGTGCTGCCTGCCTTCAGCACTTCGATCTTCATGGTGTCGTTGGCGCCTTCAAGGCAGGCGAGGAGGGCATTCTCCAACTCCGGACCGGAGCTCTTGAAGAAATGGATCAGGTCGCTGTCATTGCCGACCCGGGTCTGGAAAAATCCGTTGTGGACGTCGTATTTGAAATCGACCGCTTCACGATAGGGCGGATATTCATAACCCGGGCGATGCAGATCGGGCACGCCGCTGACGTACTTAGTTAGGACCGCCGGCAGACCAATGGAGACCGTGTTCTCTTTCAGAGTGGGCAGAGCATAGTGGCGCACATGAAAATCCCACAGTGCGTTGAGGATGCCTTCACGTCCCAGAGGCGTGCCCTGGCGCAGGACTTTTGCCAGCACTTGTGCCTGGTCGCGCACCACCGATTCGTAGCCGGCGCCGATGCGGGCTTTATCGTCATCCAGGGCGCTGGCGCGCACCCACGCGGTCAGGTAGCCGGTGTTCTCGTCGAGCAGGTCGTAGACGCTCTCCTCCAGGCCGCGGCGGACCATTCCGTCGGTTTCGCCGTTCAGGCGCGTGGCTAAGGTTTCGAGGGTGCTGCGGCGCATCTCCGGCTGGTCGACTTGCCAGTAGTACCAGCGCCATAACCCTGCGGCGGCCTGGAAGCGGACAAAGGGGACAGGGTCGTTGATGTCAGCTTCGAGGGCGGTCAGGAGGTCTTTGTCCGACGTTAAATCTCTAAAGTGTTGGTTGAAGACTCGGGCTGCGCCCCAGCGGGTGCGGGCGTTGGGCGAGGCGAGCGCCGCGATCAGGAGTTTGTGGCCGTGGGGAGCGGCGTCCTGCCTGCGGGATAAGATCATCCTGACCGCATACGCGGCGCTCGATTGGACCATTTTGGTTTGGTCGCCCAGGGCCTGCATCAGCTCCGGTAACGAGCCAAGGTCCGCCATGTGGCCGATGGCGCGAGCAGCGGCTTCACGTGCCAGTGGCTGATCGCTTTTAATCAGGACTTCCCGGATTTGTTTCAGGACCGGCTCAGGGGCCGGGTCCCAATATTGGTCCAGCTGCGATAAGAGCAGCGGCAGGTTGTTTTTTGCCAGCTTGGCTGGCGGAGCAGGGAAGCCGGCGTCCCAGTTTTTTGCTTCGGTGGTTCCCGGGTAGAGGGTGGACAGAGCCATGACGGCGAACTGGGTGGCGCGGAATGGCGTGTTGAAGCCCTGGTAGACAGGGTCTCCTTCCCAACTGCCTTCCTGCCTTTGCGCGGATAACATGGCTTGCACTGCGCGCGCTAAGTGCTCATCGCTCTCGGGGCGGCGGCCGGCCTGGGCCAACGCCAGGACTGCGTTGTAGGAGACGAAGTCCGCGGTCTTGGCTTTTTTGTCGAAGGGATAGGGCCAGCCTCCTTGCGGGGTTTCGTATTCATATAGTTGATTAATAAGTTCGTCGATTTGCGCTGTGTACTTGGCCCGGTCGACGGCTACCAGCAGCATGATCTTCCAGTTCAGGTCGATTACGTTTTTAGGGGTGTCGGGCACGGCCAGGGCTTCTACGTGGTCGCGCTCGGCTATCCATTTCTCATCTTTGGTTTGCTTGTAGACCATGTCAAAGGTCTGCCAGCTTTGGGTAGCGATTTCGAATGGACTTACGTCGGGCTCGCAACCGTCCGCCTCGTCTCCGGGCATTTCTTTCAAGCCCTTGTAGTGGATCCTGAGATATTCGGCGTAGGGGAGGCTGAAGTTTTTTCGCGGCGGATCGTGGGTGACGTTCTGCTCGAATTGGTTGGTGATCAGCGGCAGCCGGCTCGATACGGTGCGCGCGGTATAGATGACGCGCACCCAGTTGGTGTTGGCTTCTCCATATAAGGGCCTGGCGTTGTTATAGATGCGATCGGTCAGAAACTCCAGGCTTGCGCGCTGCGTCGGGGCGTAGCCTTTTTGAACTGCGGTGAGATAACCGCGGGTGCTGAATTGCGCTGGATGGCAGGCGATGCAGAGCTGGGTTTCGGAGTGCTGCATAGTGGTGCGCAGGGCGACTGCTCCCCGGCGCGGGGTGTTTGAAAGCCAGGAGTCGCCCATGTTGATCATGAAATCCATGCCTGCGCGCACTGCCAGGTGCGGATCGGTGTAAGGCGGAACAGGGAAGTCCGATGTGTGGAGCTGATAGGCGGGATGGTTGCCGGCTACCCGGACGTAGTACTGCTGGCCTGGCTCGAGGATTCGGGTGCGAAATTTATAGAGGCCGGGATAATTCTGCGTGGCTTCTACCTGGTAGACAAATTCTCCGGTGTTGAACGGCACTACATCCGACCCATCTTTCGGCTTCTGAAAGATATCGACATCGAGCGGCACATCCCGGTCGGTTACGTTCAGCGTGAAGTAGACCAGCCGCGGCTTTTCACCCTTAAAGGTGAACTTGAACCACTGGAAACCTTTGACCATTGCCGCGTAGCCGTCCTCGTTGCGGGAGGGAGCGTAGGGGCGTTCATCGTCGCTGCCGTAGATTGTTTGCCCAAACTCAAAGGGCTGCGCAGTCTGCCAGGTGCCGTTGGGAGCCGCCGCGATCACGGCAGGCGCGGCAGCCTCGGTCATGATTTTTCGCGAGCTGGCGGCGATCTCGGGGATTGCTGCCGATGAGGATAGGCTTACCGTGATTGGGCCGGCAGCGCGGGGTTGCACGGTCATATATAGGTCGAGGTCCGCGGTATGCAGCCACTTTGAATCGATGACTCCTTGGGAGTCCTTGACGGTTGCTAATACTGCGTCGCTGCCTTGTACGCGCGCCGGATCCTTCACCGCTACCGTCACGGCGTAGATGGTTCCCGGCTTGGCCGTACCGAGCTTGATCTCCTTCACCGCAGCAGGAGGAGCCTGCCCTGCGTGCACCAGGCGCCCAACATGCAGCACCAAGACGACCATCACCGCACACCACGCAAGCGCCCAACGCAGCTTAGCTCCATTCCGTGACATTCTTGAACCTCCCGCCCGTATCGCTGCAACGGTTTTGGCCGGGTTTCCACCCCAGTTTCCAACTGTCCAGAAACTATATACCTACGGAAGTATTGGAAAACAGTGGACAAACGACCCGGCATGCGGGTTGCCGCCCGCTGCGCCTGCCGCGAAGCACGGCATCCAGCGGGTAGGCTAAGGCCGTATCCACCACAGTCACCGGCAGGTCCGCTAGAGAACATGCCGCGGATCACGAGTCTCCCCCGCACGCTTGCTTAAGTGAGCAATATTTTTCCGGCCAAACCGACCGCTAAGAGACGTCCTGTAAGGCATTTCCGATCTCCCCTTACCTTATTGTCAACCCGCGCACATCGTTCTGTGAGAGTAAACTTTGCCAGAAGATGCCAGTCTGCCTGGGTGCGGTTACGGATTAGGGGCTATTAATAAATGCGGCGACGATCCGTATTCACCCAAGTTCCCGGGCGGAGGCGAAGCAGATCAGCAGATCGGTTGAATTGTTGAATTTGCTGCAATAGGTATGCTTCACCGGACTAACTCCCTCCTTAGTGAGCCCAAGCATATTTGCTCTGCCGTGATCGTCAAGAGGTACAATCGAGCTGGCGAAACCCGCTGTGGACACGGTAGTTCAACGTATCAACAGTTCTTCCTACTGTGGTTTGCTTTGAGTCGCCGGAGGCATATTTATGGCCGATGCTCAGAATGACAATATTCCTACCGGATGGAAGGCACTGTTTACTGGAGCAGCGGCCACCAATGGAGCCATTTTCGGTTCCCTCTTAGGGCCAGCTGGTGCTATTGGAGGTGCAGTTATCATGGGCGCGATCTCCTTAGCCATTACTTCGATCAAAGTGCCTCCCGACACCAGACCCAGGAAGACTCCCTCGCAAGAGAAAATCTCAGTTGCCGATGGCAACGGACTCCTGACCCTTGGCGATCGCGTTTCGAACGTTCTTGCGGAGATAGAACGACCTCGGGGAGATTATTGGAACTGGGCGGATCTGAGAAACGAAGAAGCTAGTGTTCTGCCCGCCGAGGTTTTATTACTGACGCGGCAGCAGAGACTTTCCTCAAATGGAAGCTTGGTTATGACAAGTCACAGTCTGCCGGGCCGGGCTTAAACCTAATCATGGCTACTGTGCAGGCCGTAATTGGCCATTGGGGTGGAGCTGCCACTAGCCTTGCGAAGGCTGTGATCAGTGCGGATGGAATTGATCGCTCTTATAAGGCATTCCTGGACAGCGACAAGTATTTTGCAGCTTACGGAGTAGTTATGATCGTCTATGACGCTGAAATTTCCAGTTCAAGCCTAATCACGCTTAGGCGAGCCACGGCTACTTCTGACTTGGACGGGCACGGCGGCGAGTTTCACCACTTTGGGGGTACGATCGTTGACCTACGTGAAAAAGGGCACTAGTGTTCGACAGGGGACGGGGTGACGGGACGGGGTGACCGGACGAGGGACGAGGTGACAGACGAAACGTCGCCCTCACAAAAACGGCGATTCTGCCATTCGCTCGCCGTCCCTCGCTCGCCCTTCACCCGAGACCCTTCCTCGCAACTTCTGCTTATCCCACCCTTCGCAAAGAACGCGAAGGATGGGGCACCCGATCCTTTGTGGCAGGCAAGAAGTACTCGCCTCTTCCATTCGATCTGTCCCTGGTTTTCATCCCCTTGGGTGAGCCACAGGCTCATGGGGACACGGCTGAAGCCATGCCCTTCCAGGACCGAGTTTCTCACACGGGCTCTAATCGTCGTCCGGTTGCCCCGATGGATCCTTTTGCAAAAAGTGCTCCGGCGAGAAACCAACAGGGACCGCCGAATAGGGGAGGGGGCTTTGCGAGTAGTCGAAGCAGTCGGCAAAGTCATCCGTGTTTAGGTCGCGCGTGCCCAGGCTCGGGAGCCCGAAGACCTCCTCGGTGTAGCGCAAAAAGCCGCTGAACTCATGCACCTGGTGTGAAATGTACCTCTTCTTCGCATAAGGAGAAACCACGATCAGAGGCACCCGAAAGCCGAGCCCCATGGCGTCTACCTGGGGTGGGCTCACATGGTCGTACCACCCGCCCCAATCGTCCCAGGTAACGAAGATCACAGTCGAATCCCAGAACGGACTGGCACCGATTGCGTTGATGATGTTGGCCACCCAACTAGGCCCCTCCGCCGTGGAACCCGTCCCCGGATGATCGGAATAGGCAATCTGGGGAACAACCCACGTTACCTGGGCCAGCTTGCCCTCTTGGATGTCGGCCAGGATCCGGTTATTCGGTGAAACTACGTGGTTATTCCAATCCTCCCCAAAGCGGACGTGGTGAATCGCCTGGAAGGCGGACAATATATACCCTCCTGGGTTGCTTTTCCCGGGAGCATAGTAATTCCAGCTGATACTCCTGGAATCGAGCAAATCAGCCATGGTCGGATAGTCGAAGCAGGGGGAGACACCGGGCAAATCGGTACCGTTCGGTCCCACGATCGCCACGCTGGCCGTGTGCGGAGCATCGCAACCCCAATCCGCCGAACTCGGATTCTCGTCTGCGTCCGCCGACTGACCCGCAATCATATATTGATGCGCAGGAAAGCTCGGGCCGCTGTTGGACTGAAACATCCGGTCGCCCAGCGTGTATTGCCGGGCCAGGGTCCAGTAAGGCTCCGACTCTTCCTGGGGGACATACGCATAGGGCAGGTAAGGAACGGGATATTTTGCGTGGGCAAACCCGTCCATCCTTCCGTTGTCCCAGTCTTTCCACCAGCCTGCATGGCTGTGGTCGACGTCGGAGCCTTGTTCCATTCGGACCGGCCGCAAAGCAATCAGCTTGCCATCGCTCATCCCGGTCTCGACCGTGTCCGCACCAGGAAAACCATGGAACAGGTTGTCGAAGGAGCGGTTCTCCTGCATGATCACAACCACATGTTTGATTTTCTGCGCTTGCATCGGCCAGCCATGGACCGCGCCGTTTTCGCTATAACCACAACCAAACAAAAGCAGATCCAGACAGAGTAGTCCGGCAAAGGAAAAGTGAAACATACTCCAACCCCAGTCGATTGGATGCGAAGGATGTTCGTTCGGGGAAAGCCATGTCTTCGATCGCAATCGGCATTCATTTATAAGCTTTGTGTCAGCATTGGGTCAACAGGAGCGACGTGAGACCGATCGCTAAGCAACAGAATGGACCATGCAGCGAGGCAGCCCAGATAAATGATGGCGCGAAAGAAAGAAAGACCTGTAAAGAGTCCAGGCTGAGGATGCAGGGCAAAATGCTTGTGTACGACCTCAGTCGCGACATTTGCCGCCGAATAAGCAGCAAAGCCGAGAGCGATCCCCAGCGGAACTCTTCGCCCGGACGGCTCCGCTTTCCGTAGTAGGAGAACGAGACAAGGAGTTACCAGCAGCCACATAGCAGCAACAAACACGCTCAATTTGACCGCGAGGTTTTGCAGAAAGGAGTGAGAAGACGATCCGATACACCACGCGACCATAAAAGAAGTAATCATCAGGAGCGCAACCGCCACTGCTACGCGAGCGCGGCCGAAGCGCCAGGCGACGAAACCAAGCCTGAGGATGAGCAGTAACTGCAATCCTGGATCGAGATACACGAGTACCCAATACGATCCGATCCATCCGGCGGGAAAATGACCGGCCAGCAACAGGGCTGAGCGCAAAAAATAAAACGCAATCAAAATTGCAAATACCGGCAGGCGAGCGAGCAGGCGGCGGCGAACCAGAATCGTCAGCAGGGTCCCATGACCCACCATGCCGGCCGCAGCTAAAGCATACTCAACCGTTCGTATCCACACAGGCTAGTTGGAGGCGGGGTTTAGAGGGCGTGTGAGTACCGGGGAAAAGCAACCGCAGACTCTTTAGCCCCGCCGTAAACCCATCCATCTTAGAACCCTTCATCCGAGGACGGACCATAAATCGCCGGCACGTTCGCCTCCAGCAAACGCAGGTAGACGGTGAGTTGGCCTCGATGGTGAGCCAGGTGGGTCATTGCGCCGTCCGAGATCATGGCGTAGCGCGGCCCTTCACTCACCACGCGATCATTCATGCGGAAGCGCCACATCTTGGTCAGATGGTCTTCGGTCGTCTCCTCCAGCGCCTTGCGGGACTTGGCCAAACCTTCGGCCAGCATCTGGCACAGCTCTGCCCGGGTGTTCACTGCCTTGGTCTTCATCGCCTCGTTTTCCGGGTCAGACAGGTTCAGCTCGCGGCGGTTGATCATCACCTCGACCCATCCGGGGATCGACGCTACCAACGCCGCCAAATAACCCAACTCCATCGAACGCCGGTGCGGCTTCCAACTGTTCCGTCCTTCCGGGACACGCTCGATCACTTTGCGCGAGGTAGCAGCCTCGTGCTCTAACTGCCATAGGAAAAACTCCCTCAGTCCCATACGCCCTCCTCACACTTTCAATTTAAAGCCGCATATATGACACGGGCTGTCATATATTTAAAAGAAAATGGGACTATGAAATCCGGCCGCCTACTTTCGACCCTCATGTTGCTGCAGGCGCACGGGCGTCTCTCCACCCGCGAGCTGGCGGAGCGCCTGGAAGTGTCGCAGCGCACCGCGCATCGCGACATGGAAGCGCTCAGTGCCGCGGGGGTTCCTATCGTCGCGCTGCGCGGATCCCAGGGCGGCTGGGAACTGGCCCGCGGCTGGCGCACCAAGGTACCGGGGCTGGATGAGGCGGAGCTGAGCGCGTTGCTGATGTCGCAGCCCAGCGCGCTCGGGCATCCTTCGCTGGCCGCCGCGTCGGAGCGCGCTTTCGGTAAGCTGCTGGCTGCGATGCCGCAGAAAATGCAGACGCAGGCAGCTTCCATCCGTGCCCGGCTGCACATCGATCCGGAGGGCTGGCATCCGTCTTCCGTCGACCTTAGCCTGCTTCCGATCGTTCAGGACGCCATTGCCCGCGATTGCAAGCTGACCTTCGTCTACTCCCGCGCCGATGGCGAGACAGGAGTGCGCACCGTTGACCCTTTCGGCATCGTCAACAAACAGGCGGTCTGGTATCTGGTGGCGAGAGCGCCGGCGGGAATGCGTACCTACCGCTTTTCGCGCATGCAGAACGCGTTGGTGCTGGCGGTAACATTTGAGCGGCCGGCGAACTTCGACCTCGCTGCCCATTGGAAGACGGCGACCGCACAGCTACAGCAGAAGCGAACCCAGTTTCAAGCTACACTTGCCCTGGCCGCGGATGCGGCCCTCTCTCTCAGCCGCTGGTGCCGGGTGGCGCCTGCTCCTAATGTACAGGCGTCGCCCATCCCTCCGGACGGGTGGAGCATTCTTCATGTTTCGTTCGAGAGCATGGAGGAGGCTCGGTTCCTCGCTTTGGGCCTGGGTACCCGCGTTCATGTTCTATCCCCAACGACTCTGCGCGAGCAGGTACTGGAAGAGCTGCAGACGGCGGTCAGGCGGCCCGTACTCAATGCTTGCCCGACGCAACCGCGGCTTCCAGGTGCTGCACATGAAAAAAAGGAGGGGTGGAGATCTGAATAAGATCGAAATCCCTGGCTGCTGCCAGTTGCTCGAAGGCGTGTGGTCGGTGGAAAAGCAGTTTTGGGTGGCGTCGATGGCTGTCGACCCCTTCCTGTCTCTCTGATAGACCTAAGTCCTTTGTTTTATCAAGGTGTCCAAACTTTTTAATTAATTAATTTGGCCATCTTGCCTTATGCATCCAAGCCAGCTATTCAGGGCACCAAGCCCAAGTTCATAGTCTGAAAGAGGCCGGAACATTGCCACGGGGCCGCTATTCACTTGCTCCTCGGTAGTGTTATGGCGAGCTGCGCTCTCTGACCACTAAATTTAATTTCATTAACTTTCATTAAGCCGCCCAACAGCAGTTTCTTGTCTCGTTAAAAGTGCATGTCTTTCGTTTATGTATTGGGCGCTGTGACATTTGCAGGATGACAATAGTATTTATTATTCAATATATAATTCCAGGTACTTGTGTCCAACCTTTAAGGCATGGCACAGTTCGTCTCCGAAAGACAACACGTAACGGCAGCGATTTCTATTAACTTGTTTAACAAGGAACAAGCAATGCCTACTTCTTCCAATCGACTTGCTAATATCCGGTCAATCACAGAAGTTGCGGCGAATCTTGCACTTGTTGTCGCCGTTGCTGTAGGTCTGACCGTGTGGCTGCGCCGACCGAATACAGCGGCCCTCTTGCATAACACGAACGGTCCGGTTGCTGTCAGCCAGTATCCCGCGTTAGGAACGCAGATCGTTTTACCTGGTGTCGATTGGAGTCCTCATAAGGCAACGCTGGTTGTGGCGATCTCGAGCGCTTGCCATTTTTGCGTCGATAGTACGCCCTTTTACAGTGAAATAACTCATTCCACTCATGTTGCGCCAATCATTGTCGTGATGCCCCAGGGAGAGCAGGACGCTCGGACATTCTTAGAGAAGTATGCCATCACACCACGCAGCGTCGTGTCGGCTAGTTTACCCAGCATACAAGTGAATGCAACCCCAACCCTTATGTTGGTTTCTTCCTCCGGCACCGTAAAACAGACGTGGGTGGGTGAATTGAACGATGCGCAAAAGCACGAGGTATTTACGGCCTTAGATCATCTTTAATACACGAGGTACGTATGAAGGTCATTCTCCGTTGTGTGCTGGCTCTCATGGCCATGTGTTGGTCCGCCATCCTCCTCAGCGACAAAAGTGATCTGCACGCCCAGTCATGTTGTCCATCCAATTATTGTTCCCTGCCTCCTCCAGCCTGCCCTGGTCCGGTATGTGATTATTTGGGCGGTTGCAGCTACGCTTGGGAATGTGATTCCCCAATCGTCGTTGATGTGAAGGGAGAAGGCTTTCATTTGACCTCTCAAGCCGACGGCGTCATGTTCCAATTTTTTGGTGATACGAAGCGGCAGGTTGCCTGGACGAACCCCGCCTATGGAAATGCGTGGCTGGCGCTTGATCGCAACCACAATGGAATGATTGACAACGCGACCGAACTGTTTGGTAACCTCACTCCGCAACCTTCGTCGCCTCAACCGAACGGATTTCGTGCCCTGGCGGTATACGATCTGCCGGAAAACGGTGGCAATGGTGATGGGTACATCACTGCGGCTGATAGCGTTTACCCTCATTTGCTGGTTTGGACGGACAAGAATCATAACGGGATATCCGAGCCGGATGAACTAAGGACGATAGCCCAAGCAGGAATCGCTGCCATCACTCTTAAATACAATGAAGAAAATGTTAAAGATCAGTTTGGCAACATCTTTCGCTATCATAGCTCCGTCCGTACGGATGTTATTCCTGACTATCGCCCCATCTTCGATGTCTACTTAGTCGGTATAAACTAGAGTGGAGCAAGGGCAGTATTGCGGATAACTTTAGAGGCTTTGCCAAGAACATGAAAAACAGGACATCATTCGTGTCTCAATATAACCTGGTGCTCCTCTTCTCTGTGCTGACTGTTTTTGGATGCATGCCTGGCGCTAGGGCTGACACCTGTAAGCCGCTGTCTGCAGAGCACGAGACCCAGATCATATCCTATTTTAGCGAGCACTTGGCTGCGCCGGACGGGCGCGCTGTTTCGATTATTTCGCGCTCGTTGATCCCTGACTCTTGCTACTACAAGCTGGTTATCACGGAATCCGGAATCGACCATCCTATTGTTCTCTTTTTAACTCCGGATCAGCAGTTCTTGACCACCAAGCTGTTTGCTATAAACTCAGGCGCCATCTCGGCAGCTAACTACACTGAGCAAAAACTACTTGCCGATGCTTCTCCTCGGGCGGTGGGTTCTCACGCGCAGGCCACACTGGTTGAGTTTGGAGACTTTCAGTGCCCGGATTGTAGGCGTCTGGCTGAGTGGTACAAGGAGCTCCCGGTTTCTCTACGTGATCAGATAGTCCTTGTTTACAAATATTTACCGACGTCTCCTAACGCCTGGGGACAGGAAGCAGCTCAGTTGGCGGCGTGCGTGCAAACAGAGGCCCCCGACAGTTTTTGGAATGTTTTTGACTATATTTTCACCGCGCAGGAGACGATAAGTTTAGAAAATGTCCGGCAACAGATACTCAATCAGACAGGACTCCTGGCGCCAGCTAAGGCGGCAAGCGTTGCGACCTGTTACGACGATAGGAAGGGAGCACCCATAGTACAGCGAGATGTTGCTCTCGCCGCCAGCCTTCATGTCACTAGGACACCAACGATGTTCATGAACGGCAGGCGGGTCGTTCCAATATTTTCCAAGAATGATCTGGTGGAGCTTATCACTAGAGCGGTTGATGAGCATAGCACGCTTGCCGCGCAGTGAAACGCTAGTCGTATATGTCAACACCCCAACGAGGGCCCGCGAGCCGCTTACATTCGTGGCTGTAATCTGAGGACGATATGCATCGAGACGTTCCTATATGGTTAAAATGTGTCTGTCTGACGTTCACGATCCTTGCGAGTGCGAAAGGACAAATGAAGCCGCAAATACACGCTGACAACTCCCTGCATAGTTACGTCGACGTGGTTCCAGTGGATTTAGCTCATACTGCTCAGTTGCCGGCAGCCGTCGTCACAGTGATGGGCAAACTACCCGCCGGGAGTGTACTCGTGACCAACAAGCTTGCCAAGCCAGTGACCGCAATACTTGGCATCTGGACCTATGTAGATGACAAGGGGAGCAGCCAGAACCGGACTTTCGCATGCGATGGTTACCACTTGTCCCCTGTCCAAACAATAATTCGAAGTCAAGGGGCAGTTCTATTGTCGCCGACTGGATGCACATCAGACGTACTGTTCCCTCAGCTAGAAGGCGGCCGCCTTTTGGGTGGTCCTTTCGCGACTACTGCTGAGCAAAACGGACCAGAAGCAACCGCAACGACCGTCGGCGTGACGATAGACGCTGTCATTTGTAGCGATGGCGAGATTCTTGGTAGAGACACACAACAATACTACAGGCGCATACAAGAGCGCTTTTCCGTCCTGACTGCCTTTCTTTCTGACGTTGACGTGGCAGAAAGAGCTGGCACACCGTTAGCCGTCGCAGTGGATAACATAAGGCGGTCGACAGAAGGCCAACGGGACCCTGTATTGGGCGGCAAAGGGAGCTGGGCTCGCCAAATACAAGGTAGCCCTAATTTGCAGGGCACCATAGTGCATCTCCGTACTTATACTGCCCCACCAGTGTTTTACCACACCGGGGTGTCAGATCAATAGAGCAGCGAAGCTCATTTCTGGCGACATGCCCCTGTGGGGACTACATACAAGAACCGCGACAAGGAGAGAGCAAATGAGACCATGCGTAGCGTTGTTATTTTGTCTTCTGACATTGCTTTGCGCTCGAACATCCCCACTGCACGCGCAGGAGGAGGACAGCATACTGGCTGATTTTCATTGCGACCCAATCTCATGTGAAGATGCGACGCCAGCGACATTCCAGGGGACGGCCTCTTTGGAATGGGCGGGCGATTGCTATCCTGCGAGCGAGAACCCGTACGTATTTTCTTTTGACATAATTAGCGAAGCGATCGTGGGTACCACTGGTAAATGTAGTGCACTTTACACTGCTAAAGTCGTTGCAACCCAGTACACGGTAGCTGCAGAATGCGGCTACACAGCTTACGTGAATAGGACTTCGAATATCTACAATTACCTCGGCGTTCCGGTACTCAGCGGCGCGTATTCACTTTATTGTGATTCCACGACTCACCGTGGTGGGACCGGCTCGTTGTCTGAACCGTGTTAATACCGCGCCAGACACAATAGCTGCCGGAGCGAGTTCGTTCCGCCGTTCGGCGGGGATCAGAGTCTTCGCCACCAGGCGACCTGCGCACGGGCTCGGGACGTTGCTGTTGATAGGCGCCAATCGGCACACGCCGATTGCGCAGATGGGCATAGCGCGTGCTCTTGGAAATGCCGAGGTGGCGATTTGCTGGCTGCTTAATTTCCCTTCGCGATGCAGCCGTTCTTCAGCGCCTCATATGGATAAATTGTTAATTACTCACTACGATGGCGGCGAAGAGAAGGTTGGTGATTTGCTACCGGTACTCGGCGCGTGTTGCAACATTTAGTCGTCTCTACAGCCGTGCTGAGATAAAAACACGTCACCGAGACGAGATCCATGCCAAGAGCGTGTTATCATGCCGGGTGGATTCGTCATCCAGACCACAGGTTTTCACTGTCACGAGTTTGGGGTGGCTGTGCGATTTTCTATCACCTTCGTATTAGCGCTAGCGTGTCGCGTGCTTGCCTGGGGCCAAATCGCAGAGCCACCCCAAGAAACAACCACGATTCATGTTCTTGCCGATCTGATTGAAGTTCCTGTCTTTGCTTTCAAGCCCCCTTTTAGGCCAGAGCCAGGCCTCACAAAATCCCAGTTCGTCGTTCGCCTGGACGGAGGAACGCCGTTTCATCCAAGCCATGTCCGGATGGAAGGCGATGAACCCCTGCATTTGGCCGTTGTCGTAGAGGCAGATACACAGGATATCCATTTGCTTTCACAAAATCTCCAGTCCGGCATGGAGAGCTGGCCGCCCACTGTTTTCAATCTTTCGGATCGCGTGTCCTTCTACATCTATGGTTGTCGATTGGTTCGGACGCTCAAAGAAGAGCACGTCAGCCCTGAAGATCAACGAGATAAGCTGGTGCGAGCGGTCGCGCTGCCCGCGTTTCAATCCGCAATGGAAGGGGGCCGGGCGTGCGCGCGCCCGCCACTGGATAAATTGCTCGAAACCGTTATGAATCAGACCGCTGATGCTGGAGGCTGGAACGTAATTCTCTGGGTCGTAAACGCAGGACACAAAGCCGATTTGAAGCAGTTCGAAAGAGTGCGAGCGTTCGCTGCCGCTCAGAGAGTGACCGTCTTTGCCATCAAGTACCTTGCAACAGGCCGTTTCCCTGCTTCGGTTTACTCCGGATCTGAAGTGGTCAACCGTCTGGTCAGCGCAGTCGGAGGTATCACCCTCCATTCTGCATTCGGGGAACTCGGTGAAGTAACAGAAACCATGATTCAGGATGTTCGGCAACGTTACATTGTCAGCTTCCCTCGGCCGGGAAATGGAAGTAAAGGAACTCACTGGCTTGAGGTCACCTCGACAGCAAAGGGCGTCAGAGTGTTATCCTCCGCCGCGTCTGCGCCCTTGCTTGAAACAGAATGCACCAGCGGTAAGGACAAGTGGCTCTGTTCGCAGCAGCGCCCCCAATATGGGAATCAAGCGCCTTGAAGTAGGTGTCGACTCTCTATTATGAGCAAGACGATTACGGGAATGATAGCGGCCATTGCCACCTGCTTCACTCTTGTCCTGGGGCAAAACTCAGGTGCAAAAACCAAGGCCGTTGCTGTCGAACAATTCGGGACCAACGCGACTCTACCGCTCATGATCCTTTTGCATGGCGTAAGTGGTCCGTCCGCGTTTTATCGGGAGCAGGCATCTTTTTTTGCCGGCCATGGCTACCGCGTCGTTCTGCCCCACTATTTGGAGGCGGGTAAGGGACAAGCCGCAACCGATGGTAATTACCAAGCCTGGACGGCCGCCGTTCGCAATACGATCGACAATTTCCAGGACGGACACCGGTCGCCCACCGTTATCGTTGGCTTTTCTCTCGGAGCTTCGGTAGCGTTGGCGCTTGGAAGCGAGGGAAACGGACCGGATGGGATTGCTGAGTTTTACGGCAGCCTTCCTGATAAGTATTTTCGAGACCTCAAAGGCATGCCCCCACTGCTCATCCTCCACGGGGGTCAGGACAATAATATTCCGGTGTACAACGCGCTTCAGCTTTCTCAATTGTGTGAACAAGCCGGGTTCCATTGTGACATGCACATTTACCCGACGGAGGGGCATGGATTCACCCCCGAGGATCTCAAGGACGCTGACCAGCGAGTGCTGCAATTCTTTGCGACAGGTTTGCGTTGAATCATGAGACCTGGGCCACCCACTCGGTATTCGTCGACTGATTAGGCAGACACCTTTATCCGAGGAGGTGTCGCGATTGCTCAGGCGAACTGGTCGAGGTTCATTCCCAGCTTGTAGGTTTCGCCGTGAGCCAGCAGGTTTTCCCAGGTCACTTCACGTTTTTCATACCCGGCCATGCGACCGAGCATGCAGCTCAAGGCTGTCTCCACCCCGGCGGCTATCTGGTTGTGACTCTGGCCAGAGGTGATGCTGTCGATGAAGGTGCGTTCCTTGTCGCGATCGGCAAACGCCAGGTTGTCAGAAAAGCTGCCGTTGGCGGCAAACTTGACCGGACCACTGGTGTTCATGGAATCCGTCCAGGCCCAGGCTTGCGTGCCCACAATCTGTACCGGACCCGAATAGGGAACAGTCGCCGTCCCGTCCGCGCCGAAAAGCTTGAGGCCGGCGTCGAATCCGCTATTGCCGAATTGGGTGGACGCAAAGGAGAGGTGAACGCCTTCCGGGTAGGTGAAGTCCACCTGGTAGTTGTCCCAGCAGTCGCCGGCATGGGTCAGGATGTTGCGGCCGCCCGTGGCGGTTGCTTTAAGCGGATGCGCGCCCAGGATCCAATTGCAGAGATCAATAATGTGGATGTTCTGCTCCACCAGGATGTCTCCGGATAAGGCGCGATACCAGAGCCAGTTTCGCAGGCGGGACTCGTCGGGCGAGGCTCCGGGATGAACCTTTTCTTCCGATGCGGGAGCGTAGTAGTTGCCGGCAACGGTGGCGATCTTGCCCAGAGCGCCGGCTTTGATCCTTTCTGCAATGGCGGCAATCGGCGGCGCGCTGCGGCATTGGAATCCCACATCGACGCTCTGCGTAGACTTCACCCGCTTGCCAATCTCGAGCGCCTGCTTTGCCTGGGCGACGTCGACGCCGACTGGCTTTTCGCAGTAGACATGCTTGCCCGACGCAACCGCGGCTTCCAGGTGCTGCACATGAAAGAAGGGAGGGGTGGAGATCTGAATAAGATCGACATCCTTGGCTGCTGCCAATTGCTCGAAGGCATGTGGCCCGTGGAAAAGCAGTTTTTGGTCGATAGGCTGCCGTGAAAGGCTGGTGTTCAAGTCGTCGAAATGGCTGCGGCCTATTGCCAACTTGTCCGGAAAAATATCGGCCAGCGCTACCACCTGCGCGGTAGTGCTGTGGGAGAAAGACGTGGCGACGGTAGTACCGCGATTGCCACACCCCAGCAAACCAAGGCGCACGGCGGAGTTGGCCTGGTAGCTGAAGGCAGTGCGCGGCTTCAGTAACAGCAGTCCACACGCGCTTCCAGTCTGCAGAAATTCTCGCCGGTTCATGCAGTCACCTCGCGGATCACTCGTTCCAGATACGCCTTCTCTGTTTTCACGTCTTCGATCTGCTGCGGGCCTGAGGTCTCGCGCTCAATGCTAATGGCGCCCTGGTAGCCCAATCGATGAAGTTTGGTAAACACCTGGCGGAAATCCACCAGGCCTTTGCCGATCAGAACCTCTTCCCCAAACTCGTTGGGGTTGGTGGGCCAGCGGCCATCTTTGGCGTGCACACTCTTGATGTGAGGCCCAAGAATGTCGACCGCGTCGACCGGGTTCGCTTTGCCGTAAAGCAGCAGGTTGGCAGTGTCAAGACCGACGCCCAGATTCGGCATGTCTACATCGTGGATGGCTCGGGACATGGTGGTCGGGGTCTCCTGGCCGGTTTCCATGAGGAAGGCCTGACCGTTGCCCTGGCAATGCGTAGCCACGGTGCGGATGGCTTCCACCGCTTGCGCGTAGAGCGCGTCGCCAGGATTTTCAGGAATAAACCCGCAATGCGTTTGTACCTGTGGAATGCCCACCTGTTTGGCAAAATCAGAGGCCTGGCGCAGGGCATCGATGCGGGCTGCGCGGGTGTTGGGCGGAACCAAGCCGATGGTGGAGGGCCCCTGCATAAAGTTCCATTCGAGCGGCGGCGGCCCCACTACCTCTACCGTGGTTGCCGTGAGCTGGTACTTGGCCAACAGCTCGCGGTATTGGCTCGCCAGCTCAGCGGTGAAGCTGCCGAGATATTGGTCCATGGATAGAAAGACGGTGGGAAAGCCCATCTCATGCACCATGCGTAAGCGTTCTTCGGGAGCGCCGAAGGGCTTGATCACCAAGCCAAGCGCAAATGGTTTGACCGGGGCAGCGAACGCCCGGGGCAATCCCTGGGCAACCACAGCGGAAGCGGTAAGACCGACAAAGTGTCTTCGATTCATCCCCAATCAATATAGCCAGCGTGAGACCTTCCTGCAAAATTCGCCGGCCCTCAAGGTCAAGGAACGCGATGCTGGTATTGCTCCCAGTGCTTGAGGAGTTCGCCGGTTACGACGCTGCCCACCTGGTAGTCAGCCTCGAGAGCGGGCAGATACCCGGACGAGCTGGCGAGATTCTCGAACAGGCTTTTTTCCGGCGATAGTCCGGGAGGTGGAACCGTGAAGTTGCTGGCCGTGCGCAAGATCAACCAGCGCGCTTTGTCGACGCGGCCCAATTGATTGAGCTTTTCCATCGCCAGCACCATGCCCTGGTCTTCACAATCAGAAATGGCGAGCGAACCCTGGCCTCTCGTATAGAGCCGAACCCAATCCTCCGCCCACCGATTCATAATCGCCCCATGCCAAAAGTGATCTGTGCCCAGGCTGTCGCCCTCCATCACCTTAGGGGGTTCAAGAGCGATGGGATTTGCGGCGAAGTGATTGCGGCTGGCTTGGAGCGCCTTTGAATCTGCGAGTGCGATGTGCCTGGTCAGGCCATAGGCCCAATCCACCAGGGCGGGATTGAGGTCGTAGACGATCTTTCCCACCCCCCCTGAGCCGTCGTCAGATACGCCCGCAGCCGGTGCGTGATCGACCGATGCCGGCACTTTGCCCGGCTCGGTCGCGCCCAGCGCGATGGTTCCGTAGGGCCACGCGGCCGGTATTTCGCGGCTGTCAATTTCAAAGGCTGGATCGCCATCAATTACCTGGCGCACCCACACCGCGCTGCCCACCGTGAGCATGGCTGGATCGGCGCCCCCAATGCCGCTGAGCAGAATGTAGGTATGGGTCAGATCGAAGGCCGGGTTCATGGCCAGCGCCATCATCTGCACCGCGCATCGCGAGGTGGTCCCGCTGACCATGGCATACAGGCCGCTGCCGTTGGTCAGCAGGGGGTGGTCGAGTCCAGCCACTGGGACTACGATGTCAAGCTTCTGCCGCTCGACCCAGTATTGCAGTTCGCCCGGCGTGTCGCCTCGATCCTGGCCAGTCTCATAGGTAGCGACGACCAGTACTTTCGGCTGGATGACCGCAGCACGGCCCGGCAGCGCCAGCACGAGACAGAGCCCGGCTAACAAACGCAAGCAACGCATCAGCGGTCCCTTTCCCTTATTTGTTACTTGGCCATCACTGCGGTAAATGTGGCTGCTCCGGCTCGAGCCATGGACAGAATTCTGCCGGGAAAAATGCCCATGATGAAAGTGGCGGAAACCGTGAGCAGTAGAGCTAAGGTGAGCGAGCCCTTCAAGCGCGGTACTAGCTGTACTGGCGCGTCGTCAGCAGGCTTGCCGTACACCGACATCAGCAGCCGCAGATAGTAATAGGCAGCGACTCCGCTGTTCACCAAGCCAATCACCGCCAGCCATACTTCCCCTGCGTGCAGGGCTGCGGTGAAGACATAAAACTTGCCGAAAAAGCCGCCGGTAAAGGGAATCCCAATAAGCGAAAGCAAGAAGAAAGCCAGTGCACCCCCGAGCAGTGGGGAGCGGTAGGCGAGGCCGCGGTAGTCGGCCACCGAGACCAACCGGTCATCGTAACCGCCGGCGTGGCTGATGACGGCAAAGGCGCCTACGTTCATCGCCGCGTAGGTTGCGGTGTAGAACATCGCAGCCGCGATGCCTTCGCTCGAGAGGGCGGTGAACGCGACCAGCGTATAGCCTGCGTGGGCAATGGAAGAATAGGCCAGCATGCGCTTCACGTTGTGCTGGCGCAGGGCACCCAGGTTGCCCACCGTCATCGAAAGGGCAGCCATGATCCACAGCAGCAGCTCCCAATGAACGTGTAATTGCGGGTAGGCGGAGTAGAGGATGCGCAAGAGCACGGCAAAGGCGGCAACCTTGGGTGCAGTCGACATCAAAGCCACCACTGGGGAAGGGGCTCCCTCATAAACATCGGGGGTCCAAACCTGGAAGGGTGCGGCAGAGACTTTGAAGCCAAGGCCAATCAGCACCATGGCCACCGCCAGCCAGGCAATACCCGGAGTCGCGCTGTTGGGGAGAGCGGCGGCTACTTCGCTTATGTTGGTGGTTCCGGTCGCTCCAAAGGTAAGGGCAATGCCGTACAGAAAGAAAGCGGTGGCAAAGGAACCCAGCAAAAAGTATTTGAGCCCAGCTTCGGGGCTCTTGCCCGTGCGCTTGCGAATGGCGGCTAGTATGTAGGTCGCAATGGAAGAAATTTCCAGGCTGATGAAGACCAGCAACAGCTCCACCGCGCTCGACATCAGGCACATGCCCACGGCGCCGAAAACAACCAGGGGGTAATACTCCGCCGGCCATTCTTTGCTGGTATCGAACACGTCGAGGGCAATCAGCAATACGACCAACACAATGCTGCAGATGAGCACGTGGAAGAAGACGCTGAAAGCATCGGTCTGCACGGTGCCGTAGTACGCCGTCCCGGCAGGCAGGCCCAGCTGCCACACGCTGGCGATCAGCGCCGCCACCACGCCCAGCAGGGCGAGAAAGCCCATGAGCTTACGGTTCATCCCAGCCGGCATCACGGGCTCGATCAGCATCAGGAGAACGCCGGTGATGGTGAGCAAAAGTTCCGGCAGAATGCGGTAGACCTGAGGCACCTGCATCATGGCTTCTCCGCCATTCCGATGCCAACCTCCGGCGCCGGGGCCGACAGTTTGACCACCGCGTCGTCGATAGCCCGCATCCAGTAAGGGGAAGCCACCCCCATCAGCAGCATGAGCACCGCCATCGGCCAAACGGCAATTTGTTCGCGCAAGCCGATGTCCGCCACCTTCAGTTCTGCAACCATGCCTGATCCGCTACCGTAGAAAACGCGCTGCACCATCCAGAACATGTAGGCCGCGCTCAGAATAACGCCCACGGTCGCTGCCGAAACCCAGCGAACGTGGCCAGGGAAACTGCCGCTGAGGATGAGGAACTCAGCCACAAACCCATTGAGCGGCGGAAGGCCGATGAGCGAGAGTGAGGTAAACACAAACAGCGTCGCCAGACGCGGCATCGGTTTGGCCAAGCCGCCGTAGGTGGCAATTTCGTAGGTTCCGTAGCGTTCGTACATGAAGCCCAGCAAGAGCAGGAGCGCGCCCACGGAGACGCCCTCATTGAGGATCTGGTAGACGGCGCCGTCGAGTCCTGAAACCGCGAAGCAGAAAATGCCCAGAGTACAAAAGCTCAGCGAGCTGACGGTGGCGAATGCCACCAGCCGCTTCATATCCTTTTGCACCAGGGCTACCAGCGCACCATAAAGAATCCCGATCGCCGCCAGTGCGATCATCCACGGCGCCACCTGGCGTGACTGGGCAGGGAAGAGGCCGAGGTTGAAACGCAGGATGGAGTAGAGGCCCAGCTTGCCCGCCACGACCATGGCCATCGCGGTGGGCGCCTCGCTGAAAGCGTCCCCCAGCCAACCATGCAGAGGAAATATCGGAACCTTGACCGCGAAGGCGACCAGGAAGGCCAACGAAGCCCAGAAGAGTGCCCGGGCGGGCAGCGGATTTTGCGCCAGGATCTCTTGTAAGCGGACAAAGTCGAAGGTACCGGTTTGGGCGTAAAGCCAGACGATCGCCACCAGCAGCAGGGCGGAGGGGAGAAAGGTGTAAACAAAAAACTTGATCGCCGCCTCGGTTCCGCGATCGCGGCCGAACATGGCGATCAGGATGGCCATCGGTACCAGGGTCAGCTCCCAGAAGGCGTAATACAGGAACAGATCGAGGGAGACGAAGACACCGATCATGGCCGTCTGTTGCAGCAGGAAGAAGAAGTAAAACTCCTTGGTGCGATGATTGATCGCCTTCCAGGATGCAAGTACGCCGAGAGGTGCGAGCAAGCCCGTCAGCACCACCAGCCACATGGAAATGCCGTCGACTCCCAGGTGGTAGCGAATGGATGGGCTCGAGATCCACGGCAGGTTTGTTTCAAATTGGAAACCCGGATGACGATAGACAAAGTACGCCGGCAAATGAAGGGTGAGGCCGAACGTAACCAGGGTGACGAACAGGGTGAACCATTGAATGATGCGGCCCCGCCGCGGAAGCAATACCACGACCACGGCTCCCACACTGGGCACGAAGGTCGCAAGCGTTAAGATGGATGCGTCTAACAAGATCGTCGCTCTCTTCTAGAGGTGCATGGAAAAGCCGAAATAGGTAATCAGGAGCAGAGCGGCTGCGCCTGCAGCGAGCCATCCCGCATAGGAGCGGATATTTCCCGACTGCACCCGCTGGACCAGAGCTCCCAGTCCGCGGACGCTGCCCGCCGCCATGCTGCCGCCGCCATCGACCAGTCCGCGATCAAAGGCTCCCCATAACAGATAGCGGGAGGCGAAGAGCAGGGGGGCCACGATGACTGCGTTGTAGACCTGGTCAATCCAGTATTTATTCACCACCAACCCGTAGAGGCCACTGAACCGCTCGACCATTCGGTCGGCCATCCCCGGTTTGCGGCGGTAAAGCAGGTCAGCCACAAACCATCCGGTCAAGGCCATGACTATCGAGAGCAGGCTGAACAACCTTTCCTGATTGAGGCTGCCCTCCGGGCTGACGAGCGCCGAGTCCTTCACCACAGGTTCAAGGAACTTCGCGAACTGATCCCCGCCGCCCAGTGCCTTCGGTATCCCTATCCAGCCTCCCGCCACCGCCAATACGGCCAGGATGACCAGCGGCGCCAGCATCCACCAGGGGCTCTCGTGAGGGTGTACATCCTGCGACCGGCTCTCGCCAAAGAAGGTGAGGTACCACAGCCGGAACATATAAAAAGCGGTCAGGAGCGCCGTCACCAGGCCCACGAACCACAGGATTGGACCAGCCGTTGGTGACAGAAACGCCTGGTAGAGGATCGCATCCTTGCTAAAGAAGCCGGAGAACGGCGGCAAGCCTGCAATGGCAAATACCCCGGCACTCATGGTCCAGAAGGTGATCGGGATCGCCTTGCGCAGGCCGCCCATGGCGCGCATGTCCTGCTGCCCGCCCAGGGCATGGATGACCGAGCCGGCGGCGAGAAACAGCAGTCCTTTGAAAAAGGCGTGGGTCACCAGGTGGAAGATAGCGGCGGAGTAGGCCGCGGCGCCACAGGCCAAGAACATATAACCTAGCTGAGAGATGGTGGAGTAGGCGAGCACCCGCTTGATATCCGTTTGCACCATGCCGACGGTGGCGGCAAACAACGCGGTCGCGGCGCCGATGATGGCGACCACTCCAAGCGCAAACGGCGAGCGATCAAACAACACGTGCGAGCGCACCACCATGTAGACGCCCGCGGTCACCATGGTTGCCGCGTGGATGAGGGCCGAGACCGGTGTGGGGCCTTCCATCGCGTCCGGCAGCCAGACATAGAGCGGAATTTGCGCCGATTTGCCGGTGGCTCCAAGCAGCAGCAGCAACGCGATGGCAGTGAGGATGCCGCCTTGCATCTGGGGATGATCCGCGATCGCGCCGAAGACCCGGGCGTAGCTGAGCGAACCGAAGTGGGCGATCATGAGGAACATGGCCAGCAGAAATCCGAAGTCGCCAACCCGGTTGAGTATGAAGGCCTTCTTGCCGGCTTCCACCGCCGATTCGCGCTGGAAGTAAAAGCCGATCAACAAATAGGAGGCAAGGCCAACCCCTTCCCAGCCGACGAACATGAGCAGGAAGTTCTCTGCCAGCACCAGCGTCAGCATGAAAAACATGAACAGGTTCAGATAGGCGAAGTAGCGCCAGTAACCCTCTTCATGAGCCATGTAGCCGACGGAGTAGATATGAATCACAAAGCCAACGCCGGTGACGATCAGCAGCATGACCAGCGACAAGGGATCGAGCAGGAAGTCAAAATCGGCGCGAAAGGTTGCGGTGGCAATCCATGGAGTGGTGAACCACTCGATGTGGGGCAGAGTGAGGCTGCTGAAGTGCAGGGCGATGTTCAGCACCATCGCCAGTGGCACTGCAGTGAAGAGCAGCGCGATGGCCGAGACCAGGGCCTTGGGCAGACGACGGCCAAACAAGCCATTCAGCAGGAAGCCCAGGAAGGGCAGCACCGGGATCAACCAAAGATGGAGGGGGGAGTGTCCGTTCATAATTTCATCAGGTTGACTTGATCCACGTTGAGCGTACTCCTCGCGCGGAAGATCGCGATGATGATGGCCAGGCCCACGGCGGCCTCGGCGGCGGCGACGACCATCACGAAGAAGACGAAAATCTGCCCTTGTACGCGATGCCACTGGTAGGCGAAGGCGACGAAGCTCAGGTTCACTGCGTTGAGCATTAACTCAATCGACATAAAGACGGTGATGATGTTGCGCTTGATCAGGAAGGCGCCCACCCCGATGGAGAACAGGATCGCGCTGAGGACCAGGTAGTACGCGATGGGAACAACCATGTCAGTGCTCCTTGCTGGCCAGCGCAACCGCGCCCAGGATGGCGATGAGGATCAGGATGGAGGTCACCTCGAAGGGCAGCAGAAGATCGCGGAACAGGATTTTGCTCAGATCGCTGGTAGACACCACGTAGTCGCCCAAGCGGGCCTGCGCCAGGTGGGTGCGCGCGGACAGAAAGATGAAGGCCAGCAGGCTGACCAGTATGGCTACTCCGGGAATGCCCACGATATAAGCAGCGTGGCTGCCGTGGGTACGCTCTTCGCTCCCGGCATTGAGCAACATGATGACGAAAGTAAACAGGACCATGATGGCGCCGGAATAAACGATCACCTGCGCGGCAGCCAGGAATTCTGCGCCGAGCAGGAGGTAGAGCACGGCCAGCGAGCTCATGACCACAATCAACGAGAGGGCGCTGTTAATGGGGTGCCGTTGCAGCAGAAGGTTCAAGGCTCCCGCCACACAAAGGCCACCGAATAAAATGAAGAGAACCAGATACATGCTAGAGCATTCTCCCGTTGCTGATTGTAGAACACCTTAGCGTACGACGTGGGTACAGAGCCCCATGCGCCACAACTCCGTACGGGTGCCCCACGTTCGCCCCAGCGTACGTGGGACGAAAACGGTTTTCTTCGATTGCTTTCCGCTGCCTCAACCACAATGGTTGGGGCTTCGCCCCATCGATTTCGGCCCACGTACGCTGGGGCGAACGTGGGGCACCCGTACAGAGTCGTGGCGCATGGGAGTTGCGCGAGTTCATGTTCAGTCCTACGCGGAAAATGGGATTCGAGGAGAACTGTGCTATGCGAGCCACAAGCTGGTGGCGATGATGTTAAGAATGGCTACGGGCATCAGGAACTTCCAGCCGAAGCCCATCAGCTGGTCGTAACGGAACCTGGGAAGCGTTCCGCGCACCCAGATGTACAGAAACAGGAAACAGAAAACTTTGAAGACAAACCAGAATACCGGTGCAATGACCTGCAGGACGAAGGGGCCCGGGGGGAACAACGATCCGAAGGGACTGGTCCATCCGCCGAAGAAGAGCAAAGTGGCCACGCAGCTGACGGTGATCATGTTGGCGTATTCCGCCATAAAGAACATGGCGAACTTCATGGAACTGTATTCGGTGTGGTAGCCGGCCGTGAGCTCGGTTTCCGCTTCGGGAAGATCGAACGGGGCGCGGTTGGTTTCCGCATAGGCCGCCATGAGGTAAATGAAAAATGCGACGAACTGGAAGCCGCCAAAGACGTTCCAGGAAATCATGCCGTGGGCGGATTGGCTCTGGACGATGGTACGCAGGTTGAGCGACCCGGCCCGCAGCACCACCCCCACCAGCGAAAGTCCCAGGGCCAGCTCGTAGCTGACGACCTGGGCGCTGGCACGCAAGGCGCCCAGCAGGGAATACTTGTTGTTGGAGGACCAGCCGGCGAGCGCGATCCCGTACACACCGACCGAGGTGACCCCAAGGATGACCAGCAGGCCAATGTTGACGTTGGCGACCTCAAACATGTCGACGCCATGCCAGGTGATGGGCGCACCGAAAGGTACCACGGCAATGGAGATCAAGGCGCAGCCGAGCGCGATCATGGGCGCCAGGATGTAGAGCGGCCGGTAGACGTTGGTGGGCATCAGGTCTTCTTTAAGAAAGAGCTTCAGCCCATCGGCCATGGGCTGCATGAGGCCGAAGGGACCCACGCGGCTGGGTCCCCAACGATTTTGTATGCGCCCGACCAGCTTGCGCTCCAGCAGCACGGTGTAGGCTACGGCCCCTAGGAAAATGGCCAGCACTACGGCAATCTTCAAACAGCTCAGTAAGAAAAAGATAAGGAAGCTCACGCGTGCCCTTTGCTTTCTTTGCCCTCATGGGCTAACCAGGGTGCTTGAGAAACCGCAGGTCCCTCCACTGCGCTTCGCTCCGGTCGGGATGACAATTCTGTGGCGAGGGCAAGTATTTCTCCTTGAAGCTGTAGCGGGCACAACAGAATTGTCATCCCGACCGGAGCGAAGCGTAGTGGAGGGACCTGCGGTTTCTTTTCCCCGGTAGTTACAAGCACTCGCTGCCCCCTAGTCCGCGGCCGTTTCGGTTGGTTTGGTGGCGTGCGACTCCATGACCGAATGCAGAACTGTGCTGTAGCGCCCTAAAGTGCCCGAAGTGAAGAGTGTATCCTGGGCCGGCAGAATCAATGCGTGGCGTTCTGGGCCGGCGTCGATTTCGACCAGCGATGATTGCACATGGACGTCGTTGCCGGCTAAGAGCTCCAGCCTGGACACCTGATATCCCGGCACCAATCGCTGAATCTCGTCCAGGATGGCAAAAGGATCAAACGGGCTGAGCTTCGGTTCCAGATTCTGTGCTGCCAGCCATACCGCATGACGGTCCGCTTCACCTGACTGCGCGCCCCGGGTCTGTCCCATATCCGCATGGACGCCGCGGCCGAAAGGAACCAGCTTTCTGGGATCTGCCCCCATGGAATCGGCGAGCCGCACCATCAACTCGAAGTCGGTGCGCACGCCGGCCCGGTCGGCTGCCTTCTTCACTAATTGCTGATCGCCGTAGGTGTTGGTGACGGTGCCCGCCTTTTCGTACAGGTTTGCGGCAGGGAAGACTACGTCTGCCAACTGCGCGGTCTCGGTCAGGAACATATCCTGCACGATGGTAAAGGTCTTCTTGAGCGCCGCCGGATCGATACCGTAACGGGCTATCGGGTTCGAGCCGACCACATACAAGGCGGCGAGTTCGCCCCGCTCCGCCGCGTCGAACATTTCTACCAGGTCCATTCCCGGAGCCTGGGGCAGGGCATCGCCGTATTCCTCGGCGAAGGCGCCTCCCTGGGTTACAGGGATATAGCCAGGCAGCAGGCCGGGGAGAAGACCCATATCCGCGGCGCCTCGGGAATTGACATAATCGCCCAGGCAGGCGAAGCGGGCCTGGGCGAGTCCCATGCCAAAGTTCACCAAGGCCTCGACATCCCGGCCGCGGTATTCCGATCCAAAGATGATCAACAGGCTGGGCTCGGCGCGCAGCGCCTCGCGGAACTTCCTGGCTTCGTCGCCCAGCTGAACGCCAGGAAACGCCGCGTCTTCGCCGGCCAGGAAGCGCACCACGTTGGCATAGCCGTCCTGAGGAATGATCAGCGACTCGTGCGCCTGACGCTCCAGCTTGATGCCGGTGTGGTTCACCAGGTAGATGCGGGCGTTGTGGTGGCGGACGTTGGTGCGCAGGTTCCAGGCCAACAGAGGATGCTGCTCGGTGGGATCGTTGCCCAGCAGCAGAATCGCCGGAGCGGTCATGGTCTCGCGCAGCGAGGCAGCACGGTCCTTTTCGCCGGAGATCGCGCGGGCGAAGGCAACGAAGTCGGCGGTGCGGTGATGATCGATGTTGTTGGTGCCCAGTACCGTCCGGGCAAACTTTTGCAGCAGATAATTTTCTTCGTTGGTGGTGCGGTTGGAGCCGATGACCCCGATCGAGCGGCCGCCGCTGCTCTCACGAATTTCGCGCAGCTTTGTCCCGGCGTGCTGCAAGGCCTGCTCCCAGCTGACTTCCGCCAACTTGCCGTCTGCCCCACGCAGGAGCGGCTTGGTCAGCCGGTCGTCGTTATTTGCGAAGTCAAAGGCGTACCGCCCCTTGATGCACAGGAAGTCGCCGTTGATGCCGCTCTTGTCGCGGTTGTCGCCGCGCAAAATCTGCGAACCGTTATCGACGCTGCGCACGCCCAGAGTGGTTTTGCATCCGTCCCCACAGTGGGTGCAGACGGTGGAGACGTGGTTCATCTCCCAGGGACGGGTTTTGTAGCGATAAGCGCCGGAGGTGAGCGCGCCCACCGGGCACGCGTCAATGCACATCCCGCATTCTTCGCAATCCAGGTGGTCGCCTTGGTTGGGTGCGATGATGCTGGTGACCCCGCGGTTTTGCACTCCCAGGGCCCACACGTCCATGCCTTCGCCGCACATGCGCACGCAGCGGTAGCAAAGGATGCAGCGGGGGCGGTCAAAGTACACCACCGGAGACCATTGCTGCTCTTCACGGTGCTGCTTGACCTCGGTGTAGCGCGAGTCGGGCGGGCCGTACTTGAAGGTCATGTCCTGTAATTCGCACTCGCCGCCGGCATCGCATACCGGGCAATCGAGGGGATGATTCCCCAGCAGTAATTCAATGGTGGCTTTGCGCGCCTGGGTGATCTCGTCGCTTTCGCTGACGACCACCATGCCCTCGGCCACCGGGGTGGTGCAGGCGGTTTGCAGCTTAGGCACTTTTTCCAGGCGGACCAGGCACATGCGGCAAGCCGCCTGCAAGGAGAGCCCGGGGTAGTAACAGAATTGAGGAATGGCGATGCTCGCTTCACGGCAAGCTTCAATCAGCAGAGTGCCTGCGGGTGCGGTGAGTTTTTTGCCATCGACGGTAAAGGTTACGTCAGCCATGAATTCCTGTCTTTAGGTTCAAACGCCGGCGAGCGCTGCTTCCGGCTGGTGGGCATAGGGACACGGTTTGCCATCCAGGTGGTCTTCGAATTCCTTGCGGAACTTGTCTACGAAGGCGATGGTCGGCATAGCCGCGGCATCCCCCAACGGGCAAAAGGTACGGCCGAGCATGTTCTGCGCCAGGTAGCGGATATTGTCGATGTCCTTGGCCACGCCGGCTCCGGCATGGAAACGGGTCAGGGTCTTCTTCAGCCAGTCGGTGCCTTCGCGGCAGGGAATACACCATCCGCAACTCTCGTGCGCATAGAACTTCATGGTGCGCAAGGCAAACTCCACCATGCAGACCGTGTCGTCCACAACCACCACCCCGCCGGAACCGAGCATGCTGCCCGCCTTAGCGACCTGGTCGAAATCCATCCCGATATCGATTTCGGTGGGCAGAAGGGCGGGACAGGAAGCGCCTCCGGGTACGACAGCTTTCAACGAGCGCCCATTGGGGATGCCGCCGCCCACCTCGTAGATCATCTTTTTGAGGTTGTAACCCATGGGCAACTCGTAGACCCCTGGCTTGGCCACATCTCCACTGAGCGCGAAGAGGCGAGTGCCGCCATTGCGCTCGGTGCCGATTTTGGCGTACTCCGCTGCACCGATGCGGAAAATATGGGGCACGGTGGCCAGAGTCTCGGCATTATTAATGATGGTGGGCCCGCCGTACAGGCCGACCACGGCGGGGAACGGGGGCCGGATGCGGGGAATGCCGCGCTTGCCTTCGAGCGATTCCATCAGGGCCGATTCTTCGCCAACCTCGTAGGCGCCCGCGCCGGTATGAGAAATAATGTCGAAATCTATATTGCTGCCGAAGATGCCCTTGCCGAGAAAGCCTTTGGCGTAGGCGTCCTCGATGGCCTTCTCCATGATCGTGAGCAGGTATCGATACTCGCCGCGCAGGTAGATGAATCCCATCCTGGAGCCGATGGCCAGTCCAGCGATGATCACACCCTCGATGACGGAGTGGGGATCATGCTCAAAAATCAGACGGTCTTTGCAGGTGCCGGGCTCACTTTCATCTCCGTTCACCAGGACGTATTTCGGCTTGGCCGACTGCTTGGGGACAAAGGACCATTTCATCCCGGTAGGGAAGCCGGCGCCCCCGCGGCCGCGCAAGTTGGAGGCCTTCATCTCGGCGATGATTCCTTCGGGGCCCAGTTCAATGGCTTTGCGGACCGCAGTGTATCCATCCAACTCGATGTACTTGTCGATCGAGGTCGCGCCCTTGCCAAAGCGGGAGGAGAGCAACTTCACTTCATCGGGATGGGAGACCAGGGTGGCCATGCTTTTTGTTTTCTCCGCGTGCTTGGTTAGGTCCGTCCTGTTAACTCTTAGCCCGGTAGTCTTCAAGCACTCGATCCATCAATTCAGGAGTGAGGTTTTCGTGGAAGTCGTAGTTCACCTGCACGGCGGGCGCCCAGCTGCAAGCGCCGATGCACTCTACTTCTTCCAGCGAAAAGACCTTATCCGCCGTGGTCTCTTTGTTGCCGATGCCCAGCCGTTGTTTGCAGTGGGCCAGCAGCTCATTGCCACCGCGCAGCATGCAACTGATGTTGGTGCATACCTGTACATGATACTTGCCGCCGGGTTTGGTGTGCAGCAGGGAGTAATAACTGATGACATTGCGCACTTCGAGTTCGGTGATCTCGATGCGGGCAGCTATTTCGCCGATCACCGCGTCGGACAAATAGCCAACCTCATCCTGGGCATACAGCAGCATGGGAATGAGTGCCGATCGCCGCAGCGGGTAGAGCGTCACCAGGCGGTCGAAGCGCGCAGCCAGGGCGGGACTGAAGATGGTTTTGCTTTCTGTGCTCATGATGGGACGTTCTCGTTGACTACGGGCCGTGCGGCGTGATCGAGGAGCGCAATCCAATCCATCGCCGCGGTATCGAGCGCCTTGGGGCCAGCCGGGAAGACCAGCGTGCCATGCTCATCGATACGGAACTCACCCCTCTCTTCACACTCCGGCCGAGTGACCACCCAGCTTGCTTCACCTGTGTCCGGGCGAAAGGAGACGGTCAGCACGCTGGCCAGATGTTTCACCATAACCTTGCCGGAGTCGCTGGTCACCACGTACTCTTTGCCATTCAGGCTGGCCGCGTGGGCGTAGACCTGCAACATGCTGACCAGCGATTCCCAAACGTGGCCGCGCACCTGAGCGGGATAGGAGCTGTCCTGCTCACTCATCGGTCAATTTCTCCCAGCACAATATCAATCGACCCGATGACGGCGACCACGTCTGCCAGAAGCCGCCCGACGCACATGGTTTCCAGGGCCTGCAAGGAAGCAAAGGTTGGATTGCGCATGTGCACGCGATAGGGTTTGGCGGTACCGTCCGAGACCACGAAATAACCCATTTCCCCGCGCGGGGACTCGATTGCCTGATACACCTGCCCGGCTGGAACGGCAAACCCTTCGGTCACAATCTTAAAGTGATAGATGAGGGATTCCATCTGCGTCTTCATCTTTTCCCGGTCCGGCAGCACTACTTTGGGCGCGTCGGCTTTGAGCGGCCCGGTGGGCATTCCGTCCAGCGCCTGCTGACAGATTTTGAGCGACTCGCGCATTTCCTGAACCCGCAGAGTGTATCGCGTCCAAACATCGCCCACATCGGAGACCGGGACCTTAAATTGAAACTTCTCATAGCTGGAGTAGGGCATGTCGCGGCGAAGATCCCAATCCACACCGCTGGCGCGCAAGGGTGGCCCAGTCACTCCCAGGGCGATGGCATCGGCGGCGCTGAGGTAGCCCACGCCCTTGATGCGGTTGACCCAAATGGGATTACCGTTGAGCAGGTTCTCGTATTCATCGATCCTTTCCGGCATCATTTTGAGCAGGTTCTGTGCCCGCTCGTAGAAGTCGACTGGAGGCTCGAGGGAAATGCCGCCCACGCGAAAATAGGAGCCCATCATGCGCTGGCCGCTGACATGTTCGAACAGCTTGAGGATCTCCTCCCGCTCGCGGAAGGTATAGAGAAAGAGGGTCAACGCGCCGATATCCATGGCGTGCGTGCCCAGCCAGACCAGGTGCGATTGAATGCGGGTCAGCTCGTTCAAGAGCACGCGGAGAAACTGCGCCCGGGGAGGAATTTCCAACTGCAACAGCTTCTCGACTGCCAGGCAGTAGCAGAGATTGTTCGACATCGGGCTGAGATAATCGATGCGATCGGTGAGCGGAACTACCTGCTGGTAGAACTTGGCCTCGCAGGTCTTCTCTATCCCGGTATGCAGAAAGCCGATATCGGGCACCAGCCGCAATACGGTTTCGCCATCGATTTCGAGCACCAGGCGGAGTACGCCGTGAGTCGAGGGATGCTGCGGGCCCATGTTCAGGACCATAGTGCGGTCTTTGTTGCCCTCTTCCTTGCGGGGCTCGATCAGCGGAGCAATTTCGTAGTCTGCGGCGTCCACTAGCGGTAACCCTCCACCGGGTAATCCTTGCGTAAGGGGTGGCCTTCCCACTGGTCGGGCATCATGATGCGGCGCAGGTTGGGGTGGCCGCCGAAGCGCACGCCGAACAGGTCCCAGACTTCGCGCTCGTAGAAATTCGCCGAAGGCCATTCCGGGGTGATGCTGGCCACTTCCGGGTCCAGGCTATCCACCATGACACACAGCCGCAGGCGCTCCTTGAGGCTGTGCGAAAGAATGTGATAGGTCACTTGAAAGCGCGGTTCGCTGGGGTACCAGTCGACGCAGGTCACGTCGACCAGGAAGTTATAGCCGGCGGTCTTCAGCGTGCGGCATACGGGGCGAATGTCATCGCGCTCGATCCACAGCGTCAACTCAGCGCGATCGAAGCGGGCATTGGTGATGCAGGTGGGCTTGGCGGCCAGCAAAGCGGTGATGGCGCGATTTTGCGCATGTGCCTGAAGCACCGCGTCTTTTTCGTTGGCCGTGTCCATCACAGGTCCGCCTTATCGCTGGACCAGTCCAGAACTCCTTTTTTCAGAACGTAGAAGAACCCGACCAGCACGAACCCGAGGTAGACGAGCATTTCCCAGAAGCCAAAAAAGCGCGAACCGACCAACTTGGGGAGGTCCCGGTAAACCACCGCCCACGGCAGCATGAAGACGGCTTCGACGTCGAAGAGGATGAAGAGCATGGCGACCATGTAGAAGCGGACGGAGAAGCGTCCGCGGGCATCGCCTTCGGCGACAATGCCGCATTCATAGGTAGCGTTTTTGGCAGCCGTGTTCTTGTGCCGCCCGACGAACCAGGAAGCGGTGACGATGCCGGCTCCAAAGGCAACGGCGACCAGGATCTGCATGAGCAGCGGCAAATAGTTCCAAAAGTAATCCGGCGTTTGCATGATGGAGCGCTCTGGTTCGACTGTAAGTTTTCGCCTGCATGGAGTCAAGCCGGGCTGGCGGCGCGGTGATAACGGGTTTGTTCGCTTTTGCGCTTGGGATTCAAGGATCTGCGTTCCCGGCCGATACCCCCCATACGAGGTGGGATCATGCCCAGGTTTCGCAGCCCCGCAGTGCAAGAGAGTGTGAGCACCAGTCCGCGGCGTGGGCTGGGACCGATCCGGCTGGTTCCGCCCCCGGCCCCGTTTGTTCGCCGCCGGCTTTCCCGTGAAAGCGCGCGGGCTTTAGAAATTTTGGGCCACGCGATTGAATATCTGGCCGATGAGTATGCGGTCGATACCGCGGACAAAGGACCTCTGGGAAACGCAGATCCACGCATTGCAGCGATTCAGACGCTTAAATCGCTGAACCGTGCCATTTACTTTTCCGGCCCCGAGGTGCAGCCGCTCTGGCTGCGCATCCGGCAGTGGTTTTTGCGGTCCACTATGAGCAACATTGGGTCAGGCAATGGCCGGTGATCGAAAGAGTCTGTTTGAGTACCGGGTAAAGGACACCGCAGGTCCCTCCACTACGCTTCGCTCCGGTCGGGATGACAATTCTTTCGCAGGGGTCTCTCGCTGAAGCTGTTGCGGGCACAACAGAATTGTCATCCCGACCGGAGCGAAGCGTAGTGGAGGGACCTGCGGTTTCCCTTTCACACTCTGTTAGTCTGCGTTTATGCACTTCGTCCTCAACGGCCAGTCGCGTGAATTTCCGCAACTGGCGCCCGGGGCCCATCTCCAGGATCTGATTGCCGACCTCAACCTGAAAGGCGACCGGGTAGCGGTCGAGCATAACGGCACCATCATCCCCCGAGCGGAATGGGCCCAAACTGCCCTCAGCGAAGGGGACCGTTTGGAGGTGGTGCACTTTGTGGGCGGCGGCTACTGCTGATGCGTCGCTGGCGCAATGCTCTCTGGTGTCTGCTAGCCATCTGTTGCTGCGCCGCCACGGCACAGGTCGCCGGCCAAGGCGCACCCACGTTTGTGGTCTCTGATTTGCCGGCGGGACGCCCGCTGCGCATCGTGGTTTATGGGGACATGCGCGTTACCGACCCCAGCAATACTTCCGATACCAGTCCCGGGGTGCGCAAATGGCTGGCGCAAAAGGTGGGTGAGGAAAGGCCCGACATCCTGCTCCTCACTGGGGATATGCCTTTTCACGGCAGCAATCCGGAGGATTGGAAGGTCTATGGTCAGGAGACCGCGCTTTGGACTCAGGAGAAGCTGCGCATTTATCCCACCATCGGCAACCATGAGATATTGCCGGATCCAGTCAAAGGGCTGGCAAATTATCACGCGGCCTACCCCCAGATTGAGCAGCATGACTACTATTCCGTACAGCTGGGGAACATCTATCTCATCACCCTCGATAGCAGTACGTTTCTCAGCCGCGGTTGGGAACAGCGACAGTGGCTTGATGCCCAGCTGGCCAATCTCCCTTCGTCGGCGGATTTTGTTTTTTTGCTGTTTCATATCCCGCTGGTTTCCGATCTGCAAACCGCCTTTATGCTCGGTATCCCCGATCCCGCCGCGCTTGATTTGCGCCATGATCTGGAAGGATGGGCGTCCAAGTCTCACGCCAAGTTTGTTATCTTCAATGGCCATATCCATAATTACGAGCGTTTTGAAATGAATGGCATCACGCACGTGATTACCGGGGGTGGCGGGGCTCGTCCTTATCCAATTTTTATTCGCGGTGATGAGGACCTGTATCGCGCTCGCACTTATCCTAACTTTAATTACTTGCTGATCACGCTTGCGGGTAAACATGCGGACGCAAAAATGTATCGCGTGGCCGATCCGGACGCGGCGCAGAAGAGTGTTGAGTTGAAAGATAGCTTTGCGCTGGACGCGAAGTAGGGAAGTACGCTTGTGCGAGCGAGGGCCGCTGCAACTTCCAGACTATGAGTGGGTGGCCCAGGTCTCGCTTTTGAGACCTGGGTTTCTCCTCGCCAATGGTCCTAGCCGGAACACCCACTCAACCTACGTCCGCGCCATTTTCCAACGACTTCAGACTATGGGCGGGTTCAATGCCGGAAATTGCCTCTGGTGCCAGTAGGGGTATGGGGCACGGGTCTTGCTTGCCTGGTCCAGTTTGGCTACTTGCTCAGGCGTCAGTTTCCACTCAGCCGCGGCCAGGTTCTGGCGTAGTTGGCCCTCATTGCGCGCACCGATAATCACCGTGGCCACCGTGGGGCGTTGCAGCAGCCAATTGAGCGCTACCTGGGGAAGCGGTTTGCCAGTCTCCGCAGCCACCTCGTCCAGGACATCAATCACCTGGTATAGATATTCGTCGTCCATCTGCGGACCCTGCTCTGCGGTTTTGTGCAGGCGGCTCTCTGCCGGCAACGGTTGACCCCGGCGGATCTTGCCCGTGAGCCGCCCCCATCCAAGAGGACTCCATACAATGGCGCCTACGCCCTGATCGATCCCCAGCGGCATTAGCTCGTCCTCGTAGTCACGGCCAATCAAGGAGTAATACACCTGGTGGGCGACGTAACGCGGCCAGCCATACCTGTCCGACACGGCTAGCGACTTCATCAAATGCCATCCGGAAAAATTGGAACACGCGATGTAACGGACCTTGCCGTCGCGCACCAGCGTGTCCAAGGTGTCCAGCGTCTCTTCGACCGGCGTGTGCACATCCTGGCCATGCAAGTGGTAAATGTCGATGTAGTCGGTGCCTAACCGGCGCAGACTTGCCTCGCAGGCACGCACCAGATGAAGCCGCCCGGAGCCGAGATCGTTGGCACCTTCCCCCGTGGGGAAAGTGGCCTTGGTGGAGATCATCACCTTGTCGCGACGCCCAGCAATCGCCTGGCCTAGTATTTCCTCCGACATGCCCTGCGAATAGATATCTGCAGTGTCGAACAGGTTTACCCCCGCTTCCAAACAGATGTCCACCAGGCGAGTGGCTTCGGCGACATCCGTCGATCCCCACGCTTTGAAGAACTCGCCACCACCGCCAAAGGTTCCGGTGCCGAAGCAAAGCACCGGGACCTTCAATCCCGAACGTCCAAGCCGTCTAAATTCCATCATGCAAGAATAAACGATGCAGTTTTCCCGTCGAGGATTGCCCGGAGCAGGATTTTGGTTGTGGTCGTTGTGCTTTCAGTTCTTTGTCGGTGAACAAATCGCGCGGCTGGGTTGGCCCGGCCCCTACAGCATGACGCGGGATTACATCAGCGACCTGGGAGCGGCGCGATCCCCGCTCCATTGGGTGATGAACGGCTCGTTTCAACTGCAAGGATTGCTGATCTTTTTTGGCACTGTGCTGGTGCGACGGTTCTATCCGGCGAAGCCGATTTATTGGATCGCCCTGGGCTTGCTGGCTGTCGCCGGTGTGGGTGTCCTGCTCGTTGGCCTGGCGCCGGAAGATGAAAATATCCGCTTGCACTTGATGGGGGCGGCAGCCAATTTTCTGGGCGGCAACCTGGGCATGATCCTGCTGGGACTGACGAGCTCAAAGCAAGGGTATGGCCGCATGACCCTGGTGTTGGGATCCGTCGGCCTGCTGGCAACACTCGCCTTGATGTTTCGCGGCGGATTGGGATCAGAGGTAGGAATGGTGGAACGGCTCGCTGCTTACCCGCTTCCCCTGTGGCTTACCTGGACAGGCTTACGGAGGAATGCCGCTCCAGCAAGTTACGATCCCATTCGCCGAGGTTAGCCCCGGCTTCATAAGAACTCTCGAGGAAGGTAAGCAATGCTTCCTCGGGCGAGGGCTCGCGGCGTACATCCTCGTAGAGATAAATGAATTCCCCCAAGGCATGGTTGTAGCCGGCCTTGGCAGGTTGGATGGTTGCGCCTTCGAGCCCCTTGGGCGCGGGGGCGGCATAGCAGTAGAAAGCCGCCTCGCCGAAGCCCCCATTGCCCGGCCAGAAGCCTGCACTGATCACCTCGTGCGAGTAGGCCTCGCGGGTCACAGCATCGGCGCCTTGGCGCGGAGGAGCCGGTCTGCCGGAGAATCGCGTGACCGCGAGATCGAAGCTTCCCCAAAAGAAGTGGACCGGGCTGACCTTGCCCACGAAGCGAGAAGAGAATTGCTGAAAGACTTGATCCGCCTGCATCAACACTCGCCAGAATTGGTGCGCCGCGTGGGGGTCGTAGGTCGCGTGAGCCTCATCGTCTAGGAAGGGAATCGGGTGCTGAAGTTCTACCGGTACCGGGTGAATGTTTACCCTGACACCGAGTGCGGCGAGGCTGCGTTGATATTCAGAGTAGAAACTGGCCACGGACTGCGCGCGCAGAGGGGTCGACAGGCTGGCGCCCGTGCTCATCAGGAATCTCAGCTCATGGCTCACGAAATCGAAGGTGATTTCGAGAAACTCTGAGCCGTAGGGCATGGCCGAGGTGTTCAGTCCGCGGGCACTCACATACAGGGGAACGTTCCACCAGTGGGCCTGCAGCGGGCTTAGAGCAAGCCGGGTCTTGCCGACGATCTGCGTCCACAGGTGAAGGGTGTCCGCAGTTTCGTGCCAGTCGAGCCATTTCAGTTCAGGCCAGGTGTCAGGACTCATGAACTATTGGCAGAAGACGAGCATGCCGAAAAGGAAGATCCAAAAAACTCCCATGGTGTGCCAGTACCACGCGGTGCAATCGACCACCACTTGACGCAGCTCGATGCGGCGCAAAAACATGAGCGCCGGCACCGCCCCCGCCAAAGCCGCCACGCCGATCAGCAAATGCAGGCCGTGGGTACCAGTGATGAGATAAAAGAAGTGGCTGCTGGGATTGGAGGCGAAGAAGACGCCTTGATCCACCAGCTGCTTCCAGGCCACCCACTGGCCGGCGAGAAACAGGCCGCCCAGCAGAGCGGTCGCGGTCAGCCAAGGGGCGGCGCGACGGATGGTAGGACGGCCCAGCCCCAGCCATTCTTCCATCACGTCGATTTCCCGGAAGAAGTGCCTGCGGCCGATTTCCATGGTGAGACTGCTGAGCAAAATCAGGGCGGTGTTGATCCACAGGATGGGCGGCACCGCGACCGGCCGCCAGTCAATGACCCAGGTGTTGTTGGGAGTGAAGTGGCCGCTGCTCTGGCGGGCGAAGAAAGCACTCACCAGGGCAATAAAGAACATCAGGTCGCTGGCCAGGGCGAAGAACAGGACCATGCGGTAGCGGCCCAGCAGGTCACGGGGGCCGCGCCGGCCGGATGGCCGGTTGTCCCAATTTTCGCCGTCTCCACCGCCGCCTGTCGGCCTGCGGGCAACCGGCGGTTTGCCGCCAAATCCAGGATCCTTGCGCTCGGTCTCGACAGGGGTGCGGGTGAAGGTAGCAGGCATGGATGAACTCCGACAATTTGAAGATTACTCCTGTTTGACGTTGGACTCACACTGCTTTGTTGAAATCTAATTCGCTGGCATGAACTGACGTCACTTCCCGCAATGGTGGCATCGCTTCAAAGCGACGGCTATACAGGGCCGCGGAAAGAATCTGTTTAGTATTGCGGCTCACCCAAGATCTAAGCCCTGCCACAAAGGATCGGGGCAAGACATACGGTTTTCGACTGGGCGGTAATTCGTTGAGAGTTCCCGGAGTTCTCACACACGCTCTTTAGCCCTGGTGTACGTAATCTTCTAAACCAAACGGGCTGGGCTTTGTATCAGGGCACGACTTAGTCGGGCCATAAAGATTGCAAATATGCCGGGCTTTGCAGGCTGCGGAAAAACCCAAGTTCTTTGAAGGGTACGGCCTTTAGGCCGTACCTAACCAATCTAGAATCAGTACGGCTTTAGCCGCTGAGGGCTGCGCTTTCGCTGGAAACCGACTTTTTCCGCAGCCTGTTTAGCCCCTGAGGGCATCTTTTTATCAGCGCAGAAGAGAATTCAGAGGATGGAAAACCGTACCTCAGCGGCTAAAGCCAGCTATGGCAGTGTCATTTACGGCACGGCTGAAGCCGTGCCCTTCCAAGATAGTTCTCACGCAAACTCTTTAGCCCGTGAGGTACGTCTCATCTCCCCAACGGCGATTTTTATCAGCCTCGGACCATGTCGACGAAGAGTTGGTGGACGCGGCGATCGCTCGAGAGTTCCGGGTGGAAGGTGGCCGCCAGTAGTTTGCCTTGCCGCACCAGGACAGGGAAACCATCTCTTTCCGCCATTACTTCAACGCCGGGGCCGACGCTGGCAATGCGTGGCGCGCGGATGTAGACCATCTCCAGCGGTCCTCCGGGCAGCTTGGTTTCGACCGTCTGGATGGCGCTGTCGATCTGCCGGCCATAGGCATTGCGTTCGACGCTGATGTCCATCACGGCCAGGCTTTGCTGGGCAGGACGGGAGACGTTTCGGGCCAGCAGGATACAGCCGGCACAGGTACCGAAAGCCGGCTTTTGCTCCACGAAGCGCTGCAAAGATTCAAGCAGGCCGCCGCGTTCGAGAAACTTGAGGAAAGTCGTCGACTCCCCACCGGGCAGGATTATGCCGTCGAGACCCTCCAGCTCAGCAGGCGTGCGCACCTCAATGGCATCGGCACCCGCCTCGCGAAGAGCCTGGGCATGGGCAGCAAAGTCTCCCTGGATGGCGAGCACCCCAATGCGCGGACGTTGCAAGAGGCTACCAGCCGCGGGTTTGCAGCAGTTCAGCCTCTTGGAGGCCGGCAATCGCCAGCCCTTGCATCGCCCCGGTCATCTGCTCGCTGACCTCGGCCAGCACCTTGGGATCGTTGTAATGGGCCGTGGCGATCACGATGGCCTTGGCCCGGGACTCTGCTTCCTCGCGTTCCTCAGGGTTGCGGACCGCGCCGGTTTTGGGATCCAACTCGACATCGAGAGGGGTGGCGCCTTCCTTCATGAAGATTCCCGACCCAACAAAGACAGCCTCCGCCCCAAGTTGCATCATGAGGGCCGCGTCGGCAGGAGTGGCAATGCCGCCGGCGGAAAAATTCGGTACCGGGAGCTTGCCCGTCTTAGCCACCATGCGCACCAGTTCATAGGGAGCGCGATGTTCCTTGGCCGCGGCGTAGAGTTCCTCGTCGCGCAGCACGGTGAGCGCTCTCATTTCGCCCACGATTTGCCGCATGTGCTTGACCGCGTGCACCACGTCTCCGGTGCCTGCTTCTCCCTTGGTGCGAATCATCGCGGCGCCTTCGGCGATGCGCCGCAGGGCCTCACCCAGGTTGCGCGCGCCGCAGACGAAGGGGGTGGTGAAGGCGTGCTTGTCGATGTGATGAAGCTCATCCGCCGGGGTCAGCACTTCGCTCTCGTCGATGAAATCGACCCCCAGATATTGCAGGATCTGTGCTTCAGCAAAATGGCCGATCCGCGCCTTGGCCATCACCGGGATCGAAACCGCGCCGATAATCTGCTTGATCAGGCTGGGCTTCGCCATGCGCGCCACCCCGCCCTGGGCACGGATCATGGCCGGCACCCGCTCCAGCGCCATGACAGCGGTGGCCCCGGCTCGCTCGGCAATCAGGGCCTGCTCGGTGCTCATCACGTCCATGATGACGCCGCCCTTGAGCATCTCCGCCAAGCCCAGCTTCAGCCGCAATCCGGTCGGGTAGTTGCCATTCATCTCAGCCATCGTCTCTGCCTCCACGGGACCGGTCTATCGGGCCACGTTCCCTTCAAGTTTAGCAGTTATTGATCACGCTCATGCTGCCTCGTCAAGCACCAGGAGCAGCGCCCACTGCGGTATACTCTGACTCACCATGGCAGCCAACAAGACCTTCTATCTCGAGACTTTCGGTTGCCAGATGAACGTGCATGACTCGGAGAAAGTCATCGGCACTCTGCGTCACGAGGGCTATGCCCAGGTGGATACCGAGGCGGCCGCCGACCTGATCCTGTACAACACCTGCTCCATTCGCGACAAAGCGGAACAAAAAGTCTTCAATCGCCTGAATGATTACAAGAAGCTGCACGCTTCGGGCAAACGGTTCGTGGTCCTGGGCTGCGTGGCGCAGCAGGAAGGGGAGCGCATCTTCGAGCGCGCGCCTTATGTCTCCATGGTTTCCGGGTCGGCGTCGTACCGGAAATTGCCGGAAATGCTGGTTCGCCTGGAGGCAGGGGAGTCGCGGATCACCGGACTGGACGATCGCCAGACGGAAGAGACGTTTGAAACCGAGTTCACCGCGCGCACCAATCCTCACCGGGCTTACATCACCATCATCGAGGGCTGCGATAAGTTCTGCGCCTATTGCGTTGTGCCTTATACCAGAGGCAAGGAGCGCAGCCGTACTTCGACTTCGGTACTAGCCGAGGCGCGCAGAGTGGCGGAGTCGGGATACACGGAAATCCAGCTGCTGGGGCAAAACGTTAATTCGTATAAAGACCGTGAAGGGAAGTGCACGTTCGCCGAATTGCTGGCCGCGGTGGGGGAAATTCCGGGAATTCGCCGGGTGCGCTTTACCACCTCACACCCGCGCGACTTTACTCCCGACATCGTGGCCGCCATCGATGCGGTGCCCACCCTATGCGACCACGTTCATTTGCCGGTGCAAAGCGGATCGACGCGGGTGCTCAAAGGGATGCAGCGGGAGTATAGCCGGGAAGAATATCTGCAGCGGATTGAGTGGATCAAGGCCGCCCAACGCCCGATCAGTATTACCACCGACATGATCGCGGGATTTCCGGGAGAGACCGAGGAGGATTTTGAGCAGACCCTGAGTTTGCTGGACGAGGTTGGCTATGACGCGGTGTTCGCTTTCAAGTTCTCACCCCGCCCCAATACTCCCGCCTTGTCCTTGTCCGACAGCATCCCGGAAGAGGAGAAGAGCCGCCGGCTGCAAGTGCTGATGGATCGCCAACGTGAGATCCAAAGGTCACGTTACGCCAGTCACATAGGGCAGGTCATGGAAGCGGCCGTTGAAGGATATAACACCCAGAGAGGGCAAGTGATCGGCCGCAGTTCGCAGAATAAAACGGTTAATTTCACCACTCCGCAGCCTATCCGCCCCGCTCCCGGCAGCTATGTTCCGGTGCGGATTACCCTTAGCCATCCCAACAGCCTGGTCGGCGAGGCCATCTCCTAACAACGCCGGAACGGAGTTGATTATGGATGTCGAAACCAAGACCCGCGGTCTCGTCAAGGATCCGGCCGGCACGGATGTAGAAATGAAGATCCGCGGTCTGGTCATGGATCCGGCGACCAACATGCCGATCGTGATCCTGAAAGATGTCAAGAGCGATACAGTTTTGCCTATCTGGGTTGGCATGTACGAGGCAAATGCCATTGCGCTGGAAATCGAAAAATCGTCCACCCCCCGCCCGATGACGCACGACCTGCTGAAAAACCTCGTGCGGGGGTTGAATGCGACGGTGGAAAAGATTGTCGTGACTGAACTTAAGAACGACACCTTTTATGCGGTGATCTGGATGGAGCAGGGGGGAGAAGTCATTTCGCTCGACGCTCGCCCATCCGACGCACTGGCCCTGGCCCTGCGCTCCGACTGCCCGATTTATGTGAGCGAAGAGGTCATCCGGATCGCTAAACTCGCTCCCAGCATGGCGGAAACGACACCGGAGGAATTGCGCCGTTGGCTGGAGGGTCTCAACGATGAGGATTTGGGCCGTTACAAGATGTAGACCCCGCCCGGAGTTCATCCTTTATGCTCGGGAGGAATCCTTTGGGCGATTTAAACACTCCAGAGCTTGCCAGTCCTAGCCGGTTCGCGTTGCTCAAGCGCTATCTCAGTGTGCAGAAACTCAAGGCCGTATTTACCCAGTCCCACGCCAACCGCGGACTGGAAAGATACCGCCGAGCGGGCATCACGGCTTCTTCCTCCTTCATTGCCAGAGCACTCAACATCCTGATCAGTTTTCTCTCCGTTCCCCTCACCGTGCACTACCTGGGCGCGGAACGCTACGGGGTGTGGCTCACCATCAGCAGCTTGATCACCTGGATGTCGATGACCGACTTCGGGCTAGCCGGCAACGCGCTGGTGAATGTGTTGGCGGAAACCAGCGGCAGGGAAGACCGCCAGGGAGCGCAACAATACTCCGCGTCTGCCTTCTGGGCTTTGAGCGGGATCAGCGTCGTGGCGGGTGTGATCTGCCTTACGACCTTCCGCTTGATACCCTGGCGGGCGGTTTTTCGCACTTCTGCCGCAACGTCTACACACGAGCTGCAGCTGGCTATCGCCCTGACGCTATTCTTCTTCGTGCTGAACTTTCCCCTCAGCATGCAGAATTCGATTTATAGCGCGTACCAGGATGGGTTTCTGGCAAATATCTGGGGAATCGGGAGCAACTCGGCATCCCTGGTGGCCCTGGTGTTTGTGTCCCGCACCCATGGGGGGCTACCGCAGTTGGTGCTGGCTCTGTCAGGAACCAGGGCCTTCATCGCGGTGATCAACTACGTCTACATGTTCCGCCGCTATGACTGGCTGCTTCCTGTTCCGTCGGCCGTCCGCTGGCAATGCGTCCAACGACTCTTTAGCCTGGGCGGGAAGTACCTGGTGACCCAACTCGCCTCGTTGGGTATTTATCAGAGCCAGCCGATGATCATCACCCAGATGCTTGGTCCGGCGAAGGTAGTGATCTTTGTCGTGGCTTACAAGATCATCGCCTTGCCCATGGACCTGTGTTTCATGGCAACGCAGCCGTTTATTTCCGCCTTTGGTGAAGCCCGGGCCCGGAACGACTGGAAGTGGATCCGTGGCGCCTACAAGAATGCGACCAGGGCCTCGTTGGCTTTTGGCATTCCCACGCTGCTGCTGGTCGCGCTGACCGCCAAGCCGGTCATACGGATCTGGGCGGGTGCCATTGCGGTTCCCAGCGATTCGTTGATTTGCTGGTTGAGCATTTACAGCTTGATCGGCATTTGCTTGATGGCTGCCGGGCAGATGATGATCGGCCTGGAGCGCGTCAACCCGCTGGCAATTTCTCTGGTTCTTTGTGCGCTGGGCGTGATTGCGTCTGCGATTGCGCTGTCTCCGCGGTGGGGTCTGACCGGCATAGCCTTTGGCATGGCGATCAGTAAAGTAGTGACCTTCTGGCCCATTCAGATCCGCGAGGTGCGACGGCTGCTTCGAGCTACGGGAGATGAAGTTCCGGCGGGAGCCTAAGAAGTCGCCCGCCCAGGCGAGTCCCGCAGGGACGACACATCCCGGCTCAGGCCGTGCCCCTTCCAGCATCGAGCCTCTATCTGACTGATTGCGGCTCGTAAATGACACTGCCATAGACGGCTTTTCGAGTCTGCATGAGACCCGTAAAGGAGCCCTCAGGGCTAAAGAGCCTGCGTGAGAACTCGACTTCCTCAGGGGACAACTTTACGGCCCGCGCGAAAGCTCTGTTTTGTATCAGGGCACGACTTTAGTCGGGCCGTAACGATTGAGAAAACGTCGGGCTTTGGCCCCTGGAGGGCATCTTTTTATCAGCGCACAAGAGAATTTAGAGGATGAAAAACGTACCTCAGCGGCTTAAGAGCCTGCGTGAGAACTCGACTTCCCTCAGGGGACAACAACTTTACGGCCTGCGCGAAAGCTCTGTTTTGTATCAGGGCACGACTTTAGTCGGGCCGTAAACGATTGAGAAAACGTCGGGCTTTAGCCCCTGAGGGCATCTTTTTATCAGCGCACAAGAGAATTTAGAGGATGAAAAACGTACCTCAGCGGCTTAAGAGCCTGCCGTATTCTCAACCAATTTACGGCCCGACTAACTCTAGTCGTGCCCCGACACAAGACCAAGCTTAGCGTCGCAAAACCGTAGTCGTTTCAAATCGTGGACATCCCCGAATGTTGAAAAACCATACTCGATGCTGCACTTACAGCCATCCAAGCTCCCAATCTCGTTCTTTCTCTGCAGCGCCCAACCAACTTTCCCAAGAATGTATGCAGATTTTTTTTGACATAAGGCGGACTGGACGGGCATACTATGTTCAGTAGCACTTAACAGATTATCGGAAGCAACAGGAAACTATGAAAATTGCTTTCGTCAATCAGCCGCTCGATACCATAATCCCCCCCAACCAGAACTCGGTGGGCGCCTGCACTTACTGGGTTGCTCGTCCACTAGCGCAGTCGGCTAACGTCCTGGTCTATGGCCTCACCGATAACCATGGAAATCCTGCATCCGAAGGCAGGGAATCAGGAATCGACTTTCGTTTTTTTCCCGCAACGCGAGAAGACAAGTGGCGGTTCAGCCTGCTAAAGAAGCTGGCTAAGTTGTTTCCTCGATCGACACCGATATCCACTTCACGTTGGCTGTTTCCTGATTATGGCCGTCAAGTAGCTGCCGATCTCAAGCGACACGGCTGCGATGTGATTCATCTCCAGCATTGCTCTCAATATGCGCCGGTCATCCGTGCCTTAAATCCAAACTCAAAAATTGTTTTGCATCTGCATAGCGAATGGTTTTCTCAGAGCAATCCCAAAGTACTAGCCCGCCGTTTGCGTGCTGTCGACCTGGTGACTACGGTCGGCGATTATGTAACCGATAAGACCAAGGTGTCCTTTCCAGTGGTGGCAGATCGATGCGAAACAACTTATAACGGGATCGACGTACGGGAGTTTGTCAAACAGTACGACTACTCTGCAAGCAGGCGGCGCAAAGTAAAGCGCATTCTCTATAGTGGAGCGGTCTCACCGCACAAGGGCTTGCACGTGCTGCTGGACGCATTTGTTACGGTGGCGCGGCAATATCCAGATGTGGTGCTGGACATTGTTGGCCCGATCGGGAACTATCCCATCCAGGAAAGTTTTGATGTGCGCGATTTGGAAGCACTCCGCAGGGTGGCCCCGTTCTATGCCAACAGCCTCTGGGGTCTGGTCAAGTCCAAAATCCTCGGCAAGGAATCCGGCGCGTATCTCAACTACCTGCAGGGCCGGCTCCCCGGCGATGTGGCCGCCAAGGTGTCGTTTCTGGGGATGTTTCAGCGGCCAGAATTAGTAGACCGCTATTATGAATCCGACATCTTTGCCTTCGCGCCTATTTGGGATGAAGGTTTTGGCCTGCCGGCGGTGGAGGCGATGGCCGCCGGTCTGCCGGTGGTCAGCAGCCGATCAGGAACCCTGGTAGAAACCGTGGTGGATGGCAAGACAGGACTGCTGGTGGAAAAGAATAATCCGGAGGAGTTGGCCGACGCGCTTTTACGGCTGCTGAAGGACGAGGATCTGCGTGAAGCCATGGGTCGTGCCGGACGGCAGCGAGTGATGCGGCATTTCACCTGGGATCGGATCGCGAAGGGAATGCACACCCGGTACTCAATTTTGTGTGCCTCCTAGCCGGGAGCGAGCCCTCCGGTGGAGAGGGAGAAGGGGAATTCAGACCCGGACTTTGCGCAGGATTTTGCTCTATCCTGTGTAGTTAACAGAATATATGTTATCAGACTCAAAAGAGCTGATCAGTTGATCACGGCACTTTCGATTCTTTGAGCCACATGCTGAGCACCAAGGCAGCGGCAAAAATAAGCGCCAGGGTCAGCCCCGTCCACAACCCATAAATGCCAAGCTGGGTTTTGAAACAGAGCCCATAGCCGATGGGCAAGCCGATGACTCCGTAGGCCACAAGATTGACCAGCATGGCACCGCGGGTTCTGCCCAGACCGCGCAGTGCTCCGGTGCCGATGCCCTGGATTCCATCGAAAATCTGAAACACCGCTGCGACTGCGAGCAGCCGCACGCCCACCGCCGTGGTCTGCGGATCATGGGTATAGATGTGGATGAGCGTCTTTGGAATGGCCACGAACGCGGTAGCCGCTAAGGCCATGAACACCGCGCCCAGCGCGATCGCCATGGAGCCGTTGCGGCGGGCGCGGGGCCGATTCCCTGCACCGACGGCATGACCGACCGAGATGGCCGCGGCGGCGGAAACACCCAGCGGCACCATGTACGTGAGGCTGGCTGAATTCAAGACGATCTGGTGTGCGGCCAGGATGTCAGGCGAGAGCCGTCCGGCCATGAGGGTGGCGAGCGAGAATGCTCCAACTTCAAACAGCAATTGCGAAGCAGCCGGCCAGCCTAACTGCAGCAGGCGGCGCAACAGAGTCAGTCGCAGGCCGGGCCAATGGGCAAACAGAGGGTGTCCGCGCTCCCGCTCATGCTTCCATGCCCACCAGACCAATACCCCGGCCATGTAAATGCGAGCCACGCAGGTGGAGAGCGCGGATCCGCGCACGCCCATGGCGGGAAGACCGAACTTGCCGTAAATCAGCGCCCAATTGCCAAACCAATTGACCAGGTTGGCTGAGATGAGGGCAAAGGTCACAGGCCTGACTTTGCCTACACCCTGCAGATAGCGGCGGAAAGCTACATAGATCAGCAGTGGCAAGGCGCTCAGATTAAGCAACTGCACGTATTGCTGGGCCGGCGCACGCACCGCTTCGGTAATGCCGATGAGGGGAAACAGATGAGGAGCGAAGCCCACCAGCAGCATGGCGAACGGTGTGTAGGCGATGGCCAAATAGACGCCCTGGGCAAGGGCGCGATGACAGTCGTCAAAGTCTCCGCGGCCGAAAGCCTGCGCCACCAGGGTGTCCAGCCCCAGCAGCAGGCCGATACCGAACAGTGCGGGCACGTAGAAGATGGCGCTGCTGATGCCGACGGCGCCGATAGCGGCCGGGCTGAGTCGTCCCACCATGATGGTGTCGACGATGGACATGGCCATCCAGCCCAGTTCAGAGAGGACGACCGGGATGGCTAAGCGCAACAACTCGCCCAACTCGCTGCGGAAGCGCGAAGCGGTGAGGGACTGCTTGACTGGAGCGCGGGAGGCCATGGGTCCTTTTCACCTTAACCGATCCCGCGGCCGGGGATGGGGTAGAGCCTGTGGAACCGGAAGGGATCTTTGCTGGGGAAATTCAAGATGGTAGAGTCAAAGAGGCGCGGAACTGTTTGCCGGTTTCAGCGGGAGAGATGGCCGAGTGGCTTAAGGCGCACGCTTGGAAAGCGTGTGTACCGCAAGGTACCGTGGGTTCGAATCCCACTCTCTCCGCCAGCAGCTGATTCTATTGACTTTAAGTACCTTGGTGTCCATAATGGTGTCCAAAAGCGCCGATGTTTGGCGTTTCCGGAGGACCTACCATGCCCAAGACCTTTTCTGGCTACGGCCCAGCTCACCGTGTCAATATTGTTAAGAAGGTCAAGGTTGACGGACGATGGAACTTCTTCCCTGCTGTCGTTGAGTCCAACGGAAAGCTCAAAGATAAGGTCCGCGTACGGGGCTCCGTTGAGGTCCACCCGGAGGGAACGTACTATCTGGAATGGCGGAAAGGCAAATCGCGTTTTAGAGATCCTATTCCTGACAAATCGGAAGTTTTGGAAAGCGCTCGGCGGAAGCGCTTAGAACTCGATGCGAGCAGGGCTGGGATTGTTCTAGCCGACCTCCCCGAGCAAGAAGGGGCGGGCGTCACGCTCCGAGATGCAGTGGACGAGTATCTTGAGGACGTTAGGCCACCACAGCGAGAAAAGAAGACCTACGCCGCATACAAGCATTGCCTGGAACAGTTCATAGCAAACAGCGAAAAGCGTTATGTCTCTGAGATTAGGCGAGACGATCTGTTGCAATTCATCCGCTACCAATATAAGGCCGGTTGCGGTGCGAGAACGGCTTACAACCGAGCTAATATCCTCGTTACCTTCTTCAAATTGCGTGGCTTGAAGGGTCTACTGAATAAGACGGACTGGCCCTCTTTCGTTGATCCCATTCGACCAATCTACGAAACCGAAGAACTTTCGGCCCTTTTCGCAGCGTGTAAACCTGCCGAACACTTGCTTTTCAGCGCCTACTTGCTGTCTGGGCTCCGAGATAAGGAAATGCGCTATCTGACGTGGTCAGATGTGGATTTTCGTGGAAATGTTGTGCGCGTAACTTGCAAAGGATTGTGGGATTTCCGCCCAAAGGATAAAGAAGAACGCGAGGTTCCTGTGCCGGGGAGTCTGATTGCGGCTTTAAAACAGCACCAGCAAACTCAGACTTTCAACTCGAACAGACTCGTCTTCCCTACCCTGGCGGATCTGCCGGACACCAATCATGAGTTGAAGTTGAAGTGGGTAGCACGTCGTGCCGGTCTCAATTGTGGTACTTGCATTAGTCGTCATGGAAATCGTTGCTCACAGGGTCCATACTGCTCAAAGTTCTTCTTGCATAAATTCCGGCACACCTTTGCCACACGGCATCTCCAAGACGGCACATGCGATATACGCACTCTCCAGACTTGGCTCGGGCACAGCGATCTGGCGTCGACAATGGTGTACCTGAAGGCAGTTCGAAGCAAGGATGTGACTCACAGAGTAAATTCAAGCGCTCTCGCAGAATTTGCGCCGGCCCTGGTGGGCATTTCCTAAGAGATCCGGCGCGTGGCACCTGGGTGAGATTTCACTCCGTTGGACCGCAGTCCCATGAAACTTCTTTTGGGACCGGGAGACAGGGGGCAACGGACGACACCTTTAGCGCCCTGAGGAACCCATGGGAACTGTTTTGCACCCTTATCGAACCCACGACCTCTGTCCAGATGGCCTCTGCCCTGCTGCCCCGGATGTTCCGGAAAGCGCGTCAACATCCATCCGTCAAAGATCTGCCTTTGGTATGGACGTCCTCCATAGCCTACAAGGTAATGATGCCGACGCACTTAAACCTCTCGTAAGCTCCAGCATCAGTTCAAAAGCGGCCGTCACGCAAGCGCTGGCGGGTTAGACGCACTACTCGTCCACGCGGATTTGCCTGGAAAAACATCCGATCGTTGTGCTCACCCACCGATCGTCGTGTAAGACTGAGGAACATGCCCTGGCGACTAGTTGGCAGGAGCTTCCCAGGCGCTCGGGTTTGCTCGACGCGGATGGGCCCGCGTGACTGGCGTACCTATTGGCACGTTTTTACCCAACTTGAGGTTACTCATGAACGACTATCTTGCCGATCTCGAAGCGGAGTCGATCCAAATCACTCGAGACGCTGTGACCCTCTCAAACAGACCGGCTACCATCGATCAAGAAGACTGGGTGGTTTCATTCTTGTGGACCACCCGGATCGCCAGACTGTGTGCGCGGGTATGATCGCCTTAGCATTGCGCAGGGATAACAGTGTCCATTGCCAAGCACTGGTAGTCAACAAACTTACAAGGGCCGGTCAGAAGCTTCAGAAACCGATATGTTTGTGGCTGACCGGACTCTCGGGAGCAGGCAAATCGACTATCGCGAAGCTTCTCGAAAAGCGACTAGTCGCGGCTGGGCGACACACCTATGTGCTCGACGGCGACAACATACGGCTCGGATTGAACCGTGACCTCGGATTTTCAGAAGCTGATCGTGTAGAGAATATCCGGCGCGTCACGGAGGTTGCGAGGATGATGTTGGAGGCGGGCCTCATAGTGATCGTCGCATTAATCAGCCCTTATCGCGCGGAGCGAGAAGCCGCCCGCTCACGTTTCGACAATGGAGAGTTTTTTGAAATCTTTGTAGACGCTCCGCTCGAGGAATGCGAGCGTCGAGACCCAAAAGGTTTGTATGCAAAGGCGAGGCGGCGTGAACTGACAGATTTCACGGGCATCGACAGCAGTTATGAACCGCCATTAACCCCGAAGTTTCGTCTGGACACCGTAGCTTACACCGCCGAAGAATGTGCCAATCAGATTCTGCTCGGAATGGAATCTCGGGATGCACCGGAAACCCTATTGCGCGGCGAAATGCCATGAGCGAGATTGCACCCGGCAAGTGCGCAGGTCTATCTGATTGCACAAGTCAAACTTCTAACGCGCGAAGCCGGTAGCGCCATCATTGGTATATACGGGAAACCAGGACTTGCGCGGGAGTATAGGCAAGATCTTTCACCGTTACCCACTGACTCTATTTCGGATAAGATCATCCTGGACGGCTTGACGCGATTGACGCTCTGCTGGCCGGTGCTTTCTGAGGAATCCGTTGCGGTTGCCTTTCGACGAGAGAAAGACGTGGCCTCGCTTCTGGATCGTGGACCCGCTGGATGGGACGAAAGAGTTTCCGGATGAACGGAGAGTTCACCGTGAACATTGCCCTGCTGAAAGGCAAGACGCCAGTTCTAGGCCTCGTGTACGCCCCAGCCTATGACAAACTGCATTTGACACGAGAGGGCGTGGCGCATTTTGGGAAGATCAGGGGCTGATGTCCCAGATCGAAGTCGAACAGCGTGCTTCGTCGGCTATCCGGGTGCTCGTGGGCCGCTCGCACAGACTGCCCCACTGTTCTCCATCTTCTTGTTGTTGCGGCAGCGGGATGCGTATAGACACGCTTGTGGTTGACTCGTTCTCCCTCTCGCTCCAGTGAGTCCTGCAGCCGACGATAGCCAAAGCGTGGTTTCTCTCTGGCCAGTCTCAGCAGCCGCTCGCGCAGCATCTCGTCCGATCGACTCGACCGGTACCGATAGCTGCTCACTGCAATCGACATCGGCCCGCACACCCGGCGCTTCGACCTGCTTCAGCGCAGCTATGATCTGTGCCTCCCTGTGCCGGCTCTTCCCCATAACCCCTCCTCAATCCGAAATCATACTTGCGTATGTGCGGACCTAGGGTGGCAGGTCACAACCAGGGGTGGAGCTCGCGGCGGGCGACTCCATATTCATACTCCCACTTCTTGACAGCGCGAGCATTTTCGATGTACGTTACGATATACGATACGTTATTGAAACAATTTGATCTAATTAACATCCTGTTGTTGTATGCAGCTGAAGCGAAACGCTCTCGGTTTACCAAAAATGCCGGGACCACCTTGCGGGAAATGTCCATATCGAGCTCGTTCCATGCTTCGTCTCTTGAACCTCAAATCCCAAATTTCGCATTGCTATCATTAAGGAGTTAAGTATGGCTGAAATGGACGACCATCCAGAATATAAAGTGGTCATAAACCACGAGGGACAGTATTCAATCTGGCCATCTCACCGCGAGAATCCAGGGGGCTGGAGCGATACTGGAAAGGTTGGGCCAAAGGCCGACTGCTTGAGTTTTATTGCAACAGTTTGGGTAGACTTGACTCCACTCGGACTGCAAAACACCCAATAAATATTGTGTCACCTTATTTCGGACCAGCACTGTTCACGCCTCGAAGACACTTGACGGGTGTAGAGCCAGCATCCTAACAAGCCAACCTAGAAAAATCGGTGGCACCTCTTATTCTGCTTCGACTGCAACGCCAACAATACCGACTATTGGACTTCAAGGACTATTACTATCTGCCCTTGCATGTCACCGCAACGGACCCAAGAGGTCTAATTGTTTAGCGAGAAGATCAAGATCATTTCTTACCACCGGATCCAATGGTATTCCGTTTATTCTACTGTCTGCAGCCGCTGCGTGCTCGGGGTCGCCAGGGATCAAAACTTTTTCGAATCCTGAGGCTGGTGCCGCCCTCTGCATAGTCTTGATCCAATCGTCCGTCCGACGACTATAGGCTTAGCCCTCCGACCGCCAATATGCACGTGGCGTTCCTTAAAGATCAGAGGTCGGGAGGATCGCTCCGCGAGCAAGCTACTAGCGTGGTCGTAGTAGACGGTCCTTGCTAAGGTCAAGCCGCCGATTCCCGCACCGGCTGGCGTTTTCTCCGAGTTTTGCAGCCGACATCGATACGAAATCACTTGAAAATACACTTTGCAGTACGCGACCTGCTCACCCGGCTGAGTCTCGCCATCTTCGACAGAGCATGAGTCACGCCGTACGATGCTGCCAAGCTTCACCAGCTGCCCGACATCGCGATGGTTCCGTGGAATTGTACAGATGAATGCCATTTGCAAAATTCTGAATGGTGGACGCTTCATCAAAAAAGTCGCTCAAATCGGCATCCAATTCAGGTCCGAATGTGTTTCGCAGTCGCGACCTACACAGTGCAGCCGCAACTGAATCACCGCCAAGCTCCAGGAAACTAGCAGTCACGCTAATCTGTCGATCCGGAAGGCCGAGCACGTTTACCCACACTTCTATTATTTTCTGCTCAGTCAAGGAACGTTCGCCCCATACGCATTCCAACGGCGTAGACACTATCTCTCCTGTCGAGCCCCAAAAAAAAATCTCGCTATGCAAGCCAGTTCACGTGCATCCCCGTGAAATAATCGCGCACTCGTGCAACAATATCGCACATCATGCTTTACTGGTCAAGTTTACACCGGGATCAGAAATGCATAGGAAAATATCCCTTGAGGTGCGCATGATCTTTGGGCACCTCCAGTGAGTCAACCGCGCAGACAAACCGCAATTTAGACGTTTCTGTGTCATATAGACGGGCAGGAATGCCCGGCTACACCTTTGATTCCTCTGGGAAGTCGATCAGTGTAAAATTGTTTGTCTATTTAAATCGGCCAGTTACCGATCGCTCTATGGGTGATCAGGCGTAGATTAGATCCTAAATAACTCGACAGCGGCAGAGCGCTCTCCTGTACTAAGTCTGCTCAGAATGTGTTTTCAACACCTCAAAATTGTATCTTGTTTTGCAAGGATCGAGACCATGCAATCGGAGAAGCGTAAAGCGCATCTAATTGGTATTGGTGGGGCCGGCATGTCAGCTCTGGCGCAATTGCTGGCAGGCTCTGGCGTCGAAGTGAGTGGTAGCGACAGCCGAGAAAGCGAGGCCATCGCAACACTGCGCAACGCAAACATTCGTGTCTCAGTTGGTCATGACAGCTCGCTAATCGATGGCGTTACTGAGATCATATTCAGTCCGGCAATTCCTCAATGCAATCCCGAGCTACTGTCTGCCCGAAAAAGAGGATGCCGCATTCAATCACGCGCGGAGGCTCTAGCCGAGTTCGTAAATTCACGGAAGCCTATATGCATCACAGGAAGTCATGGAAAAACAACCACGACTGCGATGCTCGCCTTCATTCTAGAACAGAATGGGCTTGACCCCGGCTATATGTTAGGAGGAATTTGTGATTCCCTTGATAGGAGAAACGCGCGACTTGGTACGGGTCCCTTCGTCACTGAAGCGTGCGAAGCCTTTGGCGCGCTGAATGAATGGAATCCCGCTCACTGCGTTATAACTAACATCGACGACGAGCATGCAGAGCACTACGGAGGAACCGCTGGTCTAAGACGCGCATTCGAAGATATGATTGGTCGTGTTCCCTTAGATGGCATGATTGCCGTATGCGGGGACGATAACGGCTTGAATGCTGTCTACCGCGGCACCGGTCGTCGCCTGATTAGCTATGGATTGGCCCCAGCCAATGATGTTAGAGCGATAGTTCACACCCTCGACGATACTCGCGCAGCTTTCACGGTCTACAGGAATGAGAGGCCGACCGGAATCATAGAATTGCAAATACCGGGTCAACATAACGTCTGTAATGCCCTTGCAGCACTGATTATCGCCGAAGGCCTCCACATCCCGTTTCATAAAATCGCCAGCGCTTTACACGACTTTCAAGGTGTCCATCGACGGTGCCAGCTAGTTGGACAAGTAGGCGACATAAGTATTTTCGATGATTACGCACATCACCCCGCTGAAATTCAGGCTACTCTAGACGTCGCTCTATGTGCAGTTCAAAGGGAAGGAAAACTCGTCGTAGCGTTCGAGCCTCAACTCCACAGTCGTGTTCGGCGCTTGGCCTCTAGCTTCGCTGCAGCCCTTTCCGTTGCAAATATGGTCGTTCTGATGCCGGTCGATGCAGCCGGTGAGTCACAGGCCAGCGGAAGTGATGATCTTCTCGCTCATGCCCTTGCTGCATCGCGAACTCAGTTCTGCTTAGCAGCGACGCCACAGCAGGTAGTTCGGATAGCTGTCGATAATCTGAAGAGTGGTGATGTCTTCGTCGCGGTGGGGCCAGGTCTAATTGCAAGTGTTGGGAAAGATCTCCTGGGGGAATTAGAGTCACGGCAACACGAACCTAAGTTAGTTGGATTACCGAGCTTGTCGCAATCGATAGGAACCAGCACTTGCCCGATGTCGTCAAGCAGCATATTGCATCGCTTTCTGCGCAATGTGCGCGTTGCACCCGAAGCCCCCGCAGTTGTGTGCGGCACGGAGCACATCTCATATAAACAGCTGTCGGATAGAGCTAAAAGCTTCGCATCGCGGCTTTTTGAAGTGGGAATCCAAACAAATCAAGTTGTTGCAGTCAAAATGGGTCGCTCTATCGACCGGACAGTGGCCTTTGTAGCAACTATGATGGCAGGGGCCGTATACTTGCCGGTTGACCCCTCTACCCCGACCGAACGTACCGCCTTTCTATTGGAAGACTCGGAGGCCCGCGTGCTGGTGTCCGACCTTCCCGTTCACCCGACTTTAACCAATCTTAGTATCATCTCGAATTTCTCCCCTCTTTCTCGCGACGCGGGGCCAACCGAGATTCGATGTCCTGAAGCTCACGATATCGCTTACATCATTTACACCTCAGGCACGACCGGTACACCAAAGGGAGTGCTCATCGAGCATGCTGCCTTAGTTAATGTCGCTGCAGCTTCAATAAACATTTTTGGGATTACTCGGGCGAGTCGTGTTTCTCAGGTAAGCGCGTTCGGTTTTGATGTAGCTGTCGGCGATCTCGCAATGGCATTGTACGCTGGAGCGTGCCTAGTCGGCCCAGACGATTCTTCCGCGCAACCCGGTTCCCCTCTCGCAAAGTTTATACGTTATTCCGCGGTCACTCACTTGTCTCTTACTCCTTCTGCACTTTCTGCAATCCCGTTTGGAGAATACCCTGCTTTAACGCATATTATCGTGTGCGGAGAGCGGTGCCCTCCGGACCTAGCTGAGCGTTGGATGCCGAACTACCGGTTCTTCAATGCCTATGGCCCCGCTGAAGCTACGGTCTGGTGTACGGTAGACGAGTGCCTTCCGAAAAGGCCCATCTCGATAGGAACTCCGATTGCCAATACCCAGGTTTACATTCTTGGTGACGATAGAAAGCCCGTTCCTCGAGGTTCAACCGGGGAAATATGGATAGCCGGTGCCGGCTTGGCTCGATCCTATTTGAAGAGGCCAGACCTGACCAGCGAACGATTTGCCTCGATAGCAGTAGAAGATCAGTGTGTCCGTGCGTACAGAACTGGCGATCTAGCCCAAATGTCAATGGACGGGCGGATTTATTTGTTAGGCCGCGAAGACAGCCAGGTCAAGCTACGTGGTTTCCGAATAGAGCTCGAAGAAGTCGAAGTAGCTCTGCGGCGTCATCCAACAATCCTCGATGCAATCGTTGACATTCGCAAGGACCTCACAGGCTCGGACAGACTGGTTGCCTATCTTATCCCAACAGGCACAATACATTCCCAAACAGATATTGCGTCATTTCTCGGAATGTGGTTACCGAGCTACATGATTCCAAGCTCCATCGTACAGATACAACAATTACCCTTCAATCACAATGGGAAGCTTGATCGGGCGGCGCTCTCTGACCCGTTTGAGTACAGTACACAAGGGAGCAAGCGTCGTCGTCGACCCCCAAGTACCCCCATTGAGGCATCGATCCTCAATATATTTCGACGTGAGTTTCAACTTGACAGCGAGTTCGGGACTGCTGACACGATCGCGGAGCTCGGAATCGACTCGCTCCAAACGGCTAACCTGTTTCTTTCTATTGAGAAGCATTTCGGAATTGATCTACCGTCGGAAGCATACTCAAATACTGCGACTATCAACGCGCTGGCTAATTATGTAGAAGCCGGAGCGAAGAACCTGCCGGTTCTTTACACTCCTGCGGACTCTCTACCCGACTTCACAGCTATAACCCGGAAACAACTCGGACATCTTTCTGCATGGACCGGCACACGGATCGGTGGCAGCTCATTCATCCGTTCGCACAACGCAAAGGGAAGTCGCTCACCCCTATTCTGGTGTTTCCAAGGCAGTTGGGAACACGAATCCCTTGCCGCAGCTCTTGGCGCGCATCAGCCTCTACACGGGATGCGTTCTGGTCATCTCGTTTTTAGGTATACGTACGAAAACATCAGGGTCCTGGCTAATCATTATGCCGATGAGATGATCATGTTGCAGCCGGAGGGACGAATTCGGGTTGGTGGAAATTGTCAGGGAGGAATAATCGCTCGTGAGATAGCCCTGGAGCTATGCGCTCGTCACCGCATTGTAGATTTGCTGTTCCTCCTGGATCTTGATCGCTTCTCGATCTACGATGGCAGGGTCGCGCTGATCTTTAGCACAGATAGTCCACGAAACCCATACCGACTAGGGAGCGAACCTGATGACCTCTTCAAAGCGGCCTACGGCACCGGCTATTCAGTAGCCTTTCTCCCTGGCGATAGTGATAGTGCCTTCCGGAGTCCCTGTGTCGACGTACTTGCGGCTATTTTGACAAAGCACCTCTCGGAGCCCAACAGCAACTTACCGGATGGTTGGCGCTAATGCAGTCACTCCGATTTAGAAACTCTTAACTATCTATAGGTTTCCGTAGAGCACATGTGACCAGGCGCAGCACGCAGATGTATGGAGTACATCTACCCGCTTTTGTTGATCAGCTGTTTAACCGTGATTTTACTTCAGATAAGAATATGCCCTACCTTCTTGCCGCTTGGCCAGCGGAATAACCCTACACATGACGTGCGGGTGGCGATCGGCACCGCAGAATCGCAACTGAGTATTATCCTCAGCGATCACGCAAGAGCGGCCATAGGTTATCACTTCGTAATCGCCCATAGAGAAATAGAGAAACGGCTCAAGAAGTTAGCTCGTTAGCTCGTACTGTCATGGAAAGAGCAAGCAGAGACAGGTGATCGTGCTATGGGGATACTGTGGTTTGTCCCTGCGCAAGATCGAGGCGGCGAGGGGAGCGCGGCGCGAGACGGGCTGCGGCTACCTGAAAGCTGCCGGGATGTTTATACGCACTCCGGGAGGTCGGGGGCAGAAGGCTCCGCAAAAGCGCCCCTTCGCCCCTTCGGTGACCACTGGCTCTGCTAGTTTAATACCGCCCAATGAGGTCATCAGTGGCTTTTACAGTCCAGACCTGCTGAAGATTCAAAATCAGCCAACGAACTGATTGAAAATGTATCGCCGGCTTCAATGTGATAACCTAGGTGATTTCTTAATCTGGTCACGGAGGGCAAGATGGCCGGGAACAGATATGCGGCGGCGCGAATCCTCGCAGTTCTGAACATCTAAAAGTAGGTCCCACGGAGGCCGGGGTTTCACGCGACCGCGTATCAAGGCACCTACACGTCGTAAGATGGAGTGCCGCCTTGGACGTCAGTCAGGCGCAAACGCGTACGACCTTATCATTTTGTTACGGCTCCGGCCAAGGATCAGACCTAGTAGTACGCGTCGGCTTATCGACGTGTAAAGACAAGCAGAACTTACTTAATCCATGACGACCTGTTGATCGGTGCGGTTGGACTTGAGCCAGGGTGCTATCGTCCGAAAGCGGATGGGAGCGACAGCTAAGGAGAAGCGGTGGATCGTAAAGGCTACCCTTGCCTCCGCCGCGTCGATAGCGCGCAAACATGGAGTAAGTACAACCAAGTGTTTCAGTGGCAGTGTGAGTATCTCAAGGTGAGGGCTTCGCAGCGTCCCTTGCATCCTAGCGGGGCCTGTTTATTCCTCTTAGGGCGTCATCGACGATGGAGGAAAGGTACGAGATATGCGGAGGTTTAAGCATTGTCATATGGTTTCCTGAAGCATGAGTGTACGTGAGATGTGGTGCCCACTTTCTCCAGGCCGCCACCGTGGCGCCCTGCCGGCTTTGGTTATCCATTTGGCCTAGTCGCGGATCATCGGCTAGGATCAGCCGCACATCCCCATGGTAACTCGCCGACGGGCTGTATTGGGTTCGCAACGATGAGGCGAATGTGCGTAAGGGTCCACGCAACAGGTCCGGTTCTGATCTTTTGTGAAGAAAGCCTTCCTTGAGAAGCACCCCGTGCACTCGATCTAGCCGCCCCGCCTCATCAAGCAACGACAACTCATGCCAATCAATCGCTATTGGGTGCTCTACAATTAGCTCAACAACCTCTAACCATCTCATAATGACTTCCAACGCTCTATACTCACTATGCTTATACTCTTTTTCACTAGGTGAGATGCTGTCCAAGATTGTAACGCTTCCGATATCTACTCCGGCTTCGGATAGCCTTAGTGCCATATCAAAAGCAATCCAGCCCCCAAAAGAGTGGCCTAACAAATGAAGAGGCAGGGCGGGGCTCATCGCGACCACCTGTTTACAATATGATTCCGCTGCCGCCTCAACGGTAGTATGAGGAACTAAGGCGCCATCCAACCCGCGCGGCTGAAGACCGTAGGTTGCAGGGCTTGCTTTTAGTAGCACAATCAAGTCGATCAAATTAGTGACGCTCGAGCCCGCCCCAGGCAGACAGAACAGTGATATGGAGGCTGAGCTAGCCACTCGCATATTTACTAATGGAGAATAGCTTTCCTCGGGTATGCCTGTAGGATGTGAACTATGTATTGCTAATGACAATGCCTGCCCAAGATCCTCAACGTGGGGTGCCATCATCATCGAATGATGCGTGCCAGGGATTGGCCAGACAGCGATTTGTTCATGCGGTAAAGCTGATAGCCAAGTCTCAGCGATCTGGGTGCGGCGTCCCTCCTGAGATAGAAAACAGTTGATGGCAGTTGGCAGTTTTTGAGGACAATAATTTCTCCACGCTTCCATGTATCGCCGTGTTTTCATAAAGACCTGTTTTACCTGGGACTCATCTAAGTGACTATACGGCTTCGGCAGTAGTCCGTACTCCTGACATTGCGCAAGTAATGCGCGGAAATCTATGGCATTAGCCGTGGATCGAAGCCGCTCAGCCATCAGTATTTGCTGATCGTCCAGTTCTTCTGCATCTACAATCAGGGCAAGTAAGTCGATTTTGTCATCACCAGCCTCGTTTGTCGGTCCATTTTCAAGGCATGTCGGCCGGCCCAATATAGAATCAATTAACCCCAGAAAGGCGATCTGTTGGTCTTCGCCTATAAGCTGTGCGGCTATCTCGTAGGCTAGAATCCCACCAAACGAGTAACCCCCGATGCGATACGGGCCTTTTGGCTGAACACGCTTTATCATTTTGACCAGGCGACGAGCCATGCCCTCGACGGTTTCGGGAGGTAGCTCACGATCTGAGTCCGTAGGAAGTGCGTATATCGGGATACTGTTATCTACATATTGTGCGAGCGCTAAAATGTAGAGATGACTGTGAAACGCAGAGACCAAAAACAACGGAATGTCATGTTCGGCTGCCCTTACGCAAATTGGGTCGCCGTCAAACTCTTTGTTCTTGTTACTTCGAATGTGAGCAGCTAATGACGCAACGGTCGGAAAGGTGAAGACATCTGCCAGTGAACTGGCCAGTCTCATTTTGTCAAGTGCCGCCATGACTCTTAGAACTAGCAGCGAGTGGCCGCCCAACTCGAAGAAGTTATCGTGGCGGCCAACTCGCTCCAGCTTCAGCACCTCGGCCCAGATGGCCG
>Ga0302325_10000710_pt1 | contig 89407 bp, 78 predicted proteins | sample Palsa_T0_2_FD_201948 | JGI IMG/M metagenome (GOLD analysis project Ga0302325, IMG submission 201948) | Peat permafrost microbial communities from Stordalen Mire near Abisko, Sweden - Palsa_T0_2 | ecosystem: Environmental > Terrestrial > Soil > Palsa > Peat permafrost | place: Sweden: Abisko...
CCTGTTTGTCCTCTATAAACCAACCGGACCTCTATCTGGCGTAACCACAGCAGCCATTCTTCTGTGGCTCGCTGTGTGGGCAACTCTCTTGAATGGCTTTGGCGAAAGCAGACCGTTGCTCTCGCACGCATCAACATCATTGCTTTTGTACTGCTCTGTCTCAGTCTATTGTTGACATTCCCGCCCGTGGCGGACTTGTTCTAAGCAGGTGCGCAATAATCACGACGACTGCGTTGGCAATGTTGACCCGCCACCGAGTCGATCGAATTCCACCACGGGAAACGTCATTTACTAGCCAGTAACTTAAGAGCTGTCCTCGACCCACCCGGAGTCAAGGATTCGGCGGCAAGCCGCTGGGAGCGGACGCACTCCATAGATTCTGGGTTCGTTGAGAGCCTTGGGTGCCTGTCAGAGACAACTGCATTCTTCCCCGGCGCGGTGGCGGTTCATTCGGCGAAGATTCAGCTTTGAGCGAGTTACTTCTTTAAAGCTGCCAGAATCGCCTTCTGATTTGCAAGGATCTCTTTCTGATTCGCGAGAATCTCGCGGAGAGAGCCTTGGTTCTTCTTGATGACTGCCTGGTTGGCAAGGATCGTCTTCTGGTTTTTCAGAATGGACGCCTGATGGCTGAGGATCTTTTTCTGATTCGCGACAACTTGCTGGTCTGACATAAGTCTCATCTCTTCCTTCAACACTATTGGTCACCGACGAACTGCACTTCCGTCGAGCAGTCCAATGATACCGTCCTCCTCATTGTGCTTTGCTTCGTCATTCAGCGCTTCGCCGCTAACGGGGCGGAGCGATTTGCGCGGTCGCCATCTCGGTGACTTCGGAGTAACCGTGCTCAACAATCTCACCTGCTCGTGCGCGATAGATATCCGGATCTTGCGGCGCCCAGGTACCAAGGCCGTCCACGTAGCGATTGCACATGCAGAACATCGCCGCGATGAGCACCGTGTCGTGAATCTCGAGATCCGTCGCGCCTTCTCGCCGGGCTGCGGCCACGTCGCCTTCCGTCACCAGCTTTCCATCCTGTTGAACTTTACCTGCGATGTTCAGCAGGGCTTTGAGCTTGGGAGAAATCTCTGCGTTGATCCAATCTGTCTTTACCTTTTGCACCAATGCTTCATCGTGATTCAACTGTGCTGCCGCAACCGCGCCATGGATCGTCTGGCAGAAGTAGCAGTCGTTGCGCCACGAAACGTGCGTGGCGATTAGCTCCCGTTCGCCCCGTGAGAGCGTGCTTTCGCCGCGCAGCAGGATATTCACCAGTTCATTCAGGGGCGCAGCGGTTTCCGGTCGAAAGGTCATCGGTCCGACGATCCCTGGAAATTCGCGGCCGAGTTGCGGGGCAATGGGCAGCTCAATGTGGGCCATGTTGAAAGCTACTCCTCATTCTTTAACGAGAGACTCGTTGGACAAGGCGCGTCTTCGCCCAGGTTCCGCACTCGGAAGGTACTCGACGAACGGAGCAAGACACATCATTCGAAAGATGGAGAGAAATTCCCATCTCGCGATAGATGCGTGCTCCATCGCAATCCAGGATAATCCCGATACTCGTCCAGACTTCCCCTGGACGGAGGTTCAGTTTACCCATGAATTTGACACGCGGGCCGGAAAGCTCCGCTTCGTGCGCGGCTGAAAACGATATCAGCTATCAGGGCTGGCGTGTCGCCGCGGTCTGTCACATTGGGGTCCTGACGGGCTTCGCGACAGTTTTCATCTATAGCTTCAGCTTCATGGTGAAGCCGCTACAGCACGCATTCGGGTGGAACAACGAACAGATCGCACGCGCATTCAGTCTGGCAGCCATCTCGGTAGCCATCTGCTCTCCTTTCATGGGCAGGCTCTTCGACCGCATCGAACCCCGGAAGCTGGTCGCCGCAATGATGGTGGCTCTTGGCTTGGGACTTGGTTCTCTCGCATATCTCACTCCGCATTTAGCGCAGCTTTACGCGAGTGCGGTTTTCATTGGAATCGCCGGCACAGGAACCTATCAACTCGGCTATGCACGAATTGTCACGGGATGGTTTGAGCGTCGGCTCGGAGCGGGCCTTTCGATCGTGGTGGCGGGATCGGGCGTGGGCTCGCTGCTGATTCCGCCGCTGGTGCAGTATCTGATTCCGATAATTGGATGGCGACATACCTATCTGGTGCTCGCTGCTTTCCCGCTGCTTGTGGGGGCACCACTCACATTCTTGTTCGCCCGTGCGCCGAGTGCAACTGACCTCGCAAAAGCGAACCCCACACAGTCGGGCGACACGAGCGGAATCGCTTGGCCGCAGGCGCTGGCATCCACCAGCTTCTGGCTGCTGGCGCTCGGCGTGTGTGCCTTATCCCTGAGCGAAAATGGGGCGCTCGCACATCTCGCACCGATGTTGAGCGAACATGGATTGACCCCGCGCGATGTTGCTTTCACCGCGTCGCTGTTGGGCGTTTCCAGTGTGGTCGGCCGGTTTATTCTGGGCTGGCTGCTCGATTACCTGCAAGGCTCCTACATCGCCGTTGCCTCGTTGCTTGCTGCCGGTGCAGGCATGTTGCTCCTGTCCCACGCATCCACATTCTCGGCTGCCGCGCCGGCCGCATTCATCGCAGGACTTGGTGCTGGATGCGAACTTGACCTGATTCCATACATGCTGCGCCGCTACTTCGGCCTGCGATCCTTCTCGACACTCTATGGACTTGTCTATACCTTCTTCGCCGTTGCCGGCGCCGTCGCGCCGCTGATCGTCGGTCACATCTACGACGCCACGGGTTCGTACACCGGCATTCTCAACATCTTCTGCGCGGCTACCTTGATTGGCGCGCTCGCAATGTTCGCGCTGCCGGCTTATCGGTACGTCGCGCAAGCAACTGTGCCTGAAGAGCTGGCGAAAGAAGCCGGTTCAGATTCTCTTTTGACTCATGTGAAAGGAGTCCCACTTGAAAACAATTGAGCAAGCTCCGACCTGGCTTCCAGAGATAGAAGCGAATCCAAAGCCGAGCCCGTACGCCGACCTCATCCGAGCGGCTAAATCAACGGGCCGCGAGCATTGGCAGATCTGGCATCTTTTCGCATTCCGGCCAGAAGTTACGTCGCATCTCGCGAGTTTCACTGAAGGAGTGATGCGCAATCCCGCACCCATCAGCGGCGGTTTACGCGAACTGATTGCCACTTACACTTCGTGGACAAACCAGTGCGAATTCTGCTGGCGTTCGCACGCCGCCGTCGCCGCCGAGATGCTAGGCAGCGAGAAACTGGTGCGCGACGTTCTCGACGACCTGGAATCTTCAACGCTGCCGGAACCTGAAAAAGCGCTGATGCGATTCGCCGCGAAGATGACGCGCGAATTGCCGGAGATGCGCGAGGAAGACATCGCCGAACTGCATCAGCTCGGCTGGAGCGATGAAGCAATCTACTACACAATCATGGTCGTCGCACTCTTCAACTTCTACAACCGATGGGTAACGACCTCCGGCGTTCATCCGGTGTCGGACGAGGTGCATCGCATGCATGGCAAGCGGCTGGCGCTTAGCGGCTACGAGCCAAAAAACCGGTTGGCAGGCATCAATGCGTCCGACACGGGCTTCTAGAGCCGTCTCGGCGCCGGAAATTCTCGATCGACAAAGCTGAAGGTTTGACAAGAAAAGCTGCGAGGCTATTCCGAAGACGAATTTCGAACCCATTCTGTGAGAGCCGAATATGACCAGAAAGCTGCTGTACGCTGTTCCTCTCTTTCTTCTGAGCATTGCTGTTGTTTCCGCGCAGCAACTAGCGACTCTGAACGTCACCGTTACCGACCCCTCCGGCAGCGTTGTGCATGGAGCAAATGTCTCCGTCAGCAACCCTGACCTCGGGATCGCGCGCAGCCAGGTGACTGACCGCGCAGGCCTGGCGGTGCTCACGTCACTCACGGCGGGCGACTATCGCCTCACTGTAAACAGGGACGGTTTCAGCGCGTGGGATCGACAGCTCACGCTTACAGTGGGCCAGACTGCCTCGGTGCCGGTTCGCCTCGGCATCGCTTCGGTGCAACAGAGCGTGACCGTCTCCAGCACACTTGGTGCGGGTATCGACGCCGCTAAGACCGAATCGAGCCAGGTGATTCCTCCGAGTCAGATCTCGGATCTCCCCATTGCCGGGAGAGACTTCATCGATCTTGTGCTGCTCACGCCCACTGCCAACGTGGGCCGCAGCACCGCCACCGGAGCGCAGTCGCCGTTTCAGGAGACTGTACTCCAGCTCAGCTTCGGTGGGTTGCGGGAAACACACAGCTCCGCCTTCGGGCTGGATGGCGCCGATTATTCGGTGAGTTTATCGGGTGTACAGCATGTCAGTCCGTCTCTCGACTGGGTCGAGGAATTTCGCGTTGTGGATGGACCCTATACCGCAGACAACGGGCGCAATCTCGGTTCCGTGGTCAACACAATTACCAAGTCCGGAACCAACAGCCTGCACGGATCCGCATATGAGTATTTCCGCAACGATGCGCTTGACGCCGACAATGCCCTCTCCGCGCCGGGACTGCATACTTTGCGGGCCAACCAATTCGGTGCCGAGGCCGGTGGTCCCATCCGCCGGTCGAAGACCTTCTACTTCACTGGATATGAAGGCCAGCGTCGCGCAGAATCCCCTATCTACTCGAGCTTCATCCTTGGCTGCATCGATACTCCGAACTGCATGGGCCCCGGAACGCCGAGCATCAATCAGGTCAAGGAGCAGTTCGGGCTGCAGCCGGAGCAATTGAATTCAGCGCTTGAAACCGACGACTACGACAAGGCCATCGGAAAACTTACACACAATCTCAGCGACCGTAGCATTCTGAATGTCAGTTATCTCTTCACCAACGATCGCAAAGGCGACATTCCCACCGCGGCGCCCGGACAGGGCCTTCCTTCGACGTATCGTGACAATCCGGTTCGCGACCAGACGGTTTATGGAAACTTTCTGCACCTCTTCGGCCCGCACTGGACCTCGGAAAGCGTCCTTTCCTTTGGCGACCGAGTCTTTCACATGACGCCGAAAGGCGCAGGCTACGAGCCCACGCTGGATGTTTCAGACACGCTGGTCTCAGGCGGATTCACCGGCAGCGTTTCCTATTACAGCGAGCCGCACTTCGAGTTTCAGCAGAACCTTACCTGGGTTCATGGAGCACACTCCATTAAGATCGGCGGCGGGTTTGAGCCGATCTGGATCGCGGCTGACACCACATTCTTCAGTCCTGGCGGCGCCATCTTCACCCCGCAAAGTTTCTTTGGAGCGGGTGAGTTCGCGGGCCCGCCGTTCGGCCCCGGTACCCCTGTGCAGTTTCTCTTTCTCGAGCCGAGTTCGTACTTTGGCCAGCAAATCCCGGCCCGCCCATTGCCTTTTGCAGGGTCACTCTATGCCGGCTCTGCTGCGCAGGACTTTGTGAACGCAACCAAGCTGCATTTCTGGCATCGCCAAGTGAACTTCTACGGACAAGATGAGTGGAAGGCGACACAAAAGCTCACGGTCACGGCAGGGCTTCGCTACGACTTCGACCTGTTTCCCTCCGCGACTGACGTGCGCGTGACCGGGCCCATGAATCCCACCAACTTTACGAACGTTCAGCCTAGAGTAGGCTTCGCTTATTCGTTGCGCGGTGGCAAGCAGGTCGTTCGCGCAGGGTTTGGTCTCTTCACCGGACCATGGGATTACAGCGATCTGATGGTGGGCTGGCAAGGCGCATCAGCCTTCACCTCAATGAACAATCCGCTCGTGCCCGACTTCAACACCGCCAACGGCGTTGTGGGACTTGGACCGTCGGGAGTCGTTGGTGTCTCAGGCCCATTTCTCGCTTCACAGGCATTTCGTAGCTTTGCGACCACTGGTACGTATCCGTCGCCTGAAATTCTCCAGCAATTCCCACTGGGGTATATTCAGCGCAAATTCCCGAATCCCTATTCCGAGCAGGCAAGTCTCGAAGTGGAAAGCCAGCTTGGCGGCGGATGGATCCTGACGACCGGCTACCAGTATATTCATGCGCTCGATCTGCCCGTGTACTTCAGCGTCAACGGACTGCCGAATGGGACGCTGCCCGATGGGCGTCAGTCATTCGCGCCCGCGGATCCGCGTTTCGGCTTCGCCCTGATTGCGACACCCTCTGGATTCTCGATCTACAACGGCGGCATTGTCAGCGTGCGAAAGGCCTTCGCCAGTCACTACAGCGTCCTTGCGAATTACACCTATTCGAAATCGATTGACATCGCGACCGATGTGCAGCTGACTGACACGCCGCAGAATTACCTTGACCCTTCGGCAGACCGTTCCGTGGGAGACAACGACATCCGCCATCGCGCCACGCTGTCGTTCGTTGCGGAGAGCCCTGAAAACTGGCCGCAGGCTCTGCGCAATCTGAGGCTCTCGATGTTGAACACGCTGCAGAGCCCGCGCTACTACTCCATCCTGGCCGGTTTCAATGTGCTCGGCGATGGCTTCCCATTCTCCGATCGAACCGGAACCGTGGGACGCAACTCGTATCGCGGCGCATCGAACTATCAGAGCGACATGCGCCTGCAGCGGGTGTTTCACCCTGCTGAACATCTCTCGATCGAGTCTGCCATTGAGGGTTTTAATCTGTTCAATCACCGCAATGTGCAGAGCATCGACCAGGTGTACGGAGCTCCGGACTTTCTCGGCTCCATTCCCCATCAGTTCGGCGATGGAATCGGGAGTCCTGCCAATCCAACGTTTGCTACGCCCAATTTCACAGGCCCGGCCCGTCAGCTTCAGGCGTCGGTGCGAATGAGGTTCTAGATTGGAGCACGTGGCAAATATTGTCGCCATGATCATCCAAAGATGACAGTCTGGCGGGATCCCCACGAGGGAGCGCGCGACGACTAGAAATTAGACATGGAAATCGCCAATGCATTTCGGAGATGTCAGTACCGTGTAGACGCAGAACATTGCAAGGCTAACCGGCAAGACAAGTAAAATCAAGACACTCATCAGCGATGAAATAACGCGCATATATGGCACCAGCTGAAATATAACGGGCGGTAAGACTCCCAGGGCGAGCAATGACAACCATCGACGGATTCCCGCGCTTGTGCGCGACTCGTGCCGAAAGACATCTCGATCGAGCAGAAGCATCGATAATGGCAGCACCGCAACCACCGCAGTATAGAAATAGCGTTCCGGTCCGAAGATCTCGAGGATCAACGGCCATAGCACCATAAATGCGATCAATACATTCCGGCTCACTATTCGATTTCGCGCGGCTTGGATAACCGCCAATCCTCCCACCAGAATGAGACCAATGAAGACGTAGCTGACCTTGGCAATCCATTCCGTTGAGAAGAAGCCGCAGACAGAGGGATATTCTCTGCCTGCATGCACGAATCCAAGCGAGAACATTCCGATAAAAGTGCCGTTAACCGCGTGCGGCGGAAGCATTTTGGCGAAGTCTGTCTTTTCAATTACGCTGTTAGCAGGGTAATCGGGCGCACTGCGCGGAACGCAGCAGAGGGTTTTGCTTCTTTCAAGGTGTTGTACGCCTACCGCATGGACAACCTGAACGAACTTGATCCATCGCTGAATCCCGCCATAATGCAATATCATCAGGAACATCACGATGGCGATGCTGATAACCCGGAGGCTCCATTTTCTCGCGCCCAGACAAGCAAATGCGACGGGAAGGATCAGCAGATAAGTAGGGCGTATGAGCAGTAACAGCGCTACGGGCACGCAAGACGGCCAGCTCGTCCAGCTATTTTGGATCGATGCGGCGGCATAACTCGTGAGGAACAATAAGAGCATGTAATACTGGCCGCGCTCAAGATGAAAGCGAAACGAATAACTGCATATAATAAAGATGGCATAGACTATCCAGAAAAACTAGATTTGCCTTTCTCAAGGAAACGATGACTCCATTCCCGAGAGTCAAGGAAGATAGTGCCGACTAAAACTGGGATAATTATGATCTCGATTTATCTACGGCCTTGTGACTATTGACACATTATGAATAATTTTTCAAAGTTGGGACATCGCGCCTGATAGCCGAAGCAGACATCGCAAATGCGATTCGAGTGGAACTGACGCTCTTTGAGAAGGATATGCGCACGCACGGTCTTTAACCGGGGAGATCAATCGCAACAAAGCTATTGGCTGAAGCGCTGGCAGGACACAGTCTCGCGCCTTGCGGGTCCTATTGCTTTCATCTATACGGTTCTTCATTTTACGAGCCAGAGACTTGGCGCGTGGAAAGTGCGAGTATTTAATCGCGCCTGGGAGTAGGCCGATCGCTTCTGCCAGTTTTCGCTAACTCATCAGAAACAAGAAGAGCGCCGCATGGAAGGAATCGGTGAGGCGCATGAGTGGCCGTCGAGTCCGATTGAGACTGGCTCTGCTGCTACAGGTTCAATCTGCGAGTTTGAAGATTCTAATCTGCACCAGCTTGGCAATCGTGAGATCCTTCAGGCCACGAGCTTCCATGCGGCGGATGAAATCCGGGGTGATGTGGAAGATGCGAATCTGAACCAGCTCGTCGAAGGTGGGCTGATAGCCGAGCGAGCGGATTTCACGCACCTCCGCGGCATCGACGCCCTGCACCCGCAGCGCGATGAGTTGATCGGCCGAGGGAAGATCGTAGCCGAGCGCTGTGATGCTGTGGACATACGCAGGATCGACCTTGAAGATGCGCAAGGGGATGAGATTGTCCGTTGTAATTCCCTGAATGCCGATCTCATTCAGGGAATGCGCCCATTGGCTTTCGACATTGACCAACGCATAGGCTTGCAGCTTCTCCGAATCGAGGCCGGAGAATCCCATCTGCTCCATGCGGGCCGCAAAAGGTGCATCCGGCACAAAGAGTGATTCGCCCACAAGCGACCCATTGTGCACCGTGCCAGAGCATGTCAATGTGCCCGCCTCCGCTGTAATCATTGCAGTGAGTTGCGCTCCGTTGTGCACCAGGTCCGCGGGCGTGATTCCTTTGAACCTGTCGATCAATTCTTCGCTATAGTTTGACCCGCAATGCGAATGCTCGCTCTCGCAATCCCCACTTTCAATGCGGAGACGAAATTTATCTGGCTGCTCGCTGGCACTGATCGCGCATGCCGCCTGCACTGGCTCGAGCGCAGCGGATTGGAGCGCGGCAATGGCCGAGGCCATAAGGACGAGGGGAACATGAAGTCGATGCGTGTTCATCGGAATCTCCCGTTGCTGAATGCCTGGAAAGAGGCGTAGTTCTACAGTCGCCGCAAACCGGGTGCGAGGGCAAGCACCTTCATTACGACAAGAGAAAATGGATTCTTAATTGACCTATTGCTTCACAGATTCGTCGTCGAGCAAACCGGTGATCCGCAGCTGTACCAGTTTTTCGAGCGATAGATGAGTGAACCCATGCTTCTTTGCCGACTCGATGAATGAGGCATCGATGCGGAAGATGCGAGTTTTGATTACGTCTTCTACTGTCGCCCCAGGATACTCGCGGGCAATCTGCTGTGCGTATTCCGGCGTGACGCCCTGGACGCGAAGCGCTATCAGTTGCTGCGAGGTAAGGTCAGAAAAACCCGCGCTCTTCATGCCGGCAACAAACTCCGGCGTCACCTCGAAAATGCGAAACGAGATCGCGTCTTGGAAGTCCTTGAGTTGAAACCCCTGCTGCTTGAGGCTGCTGATGTACTCAGGTGTGACGCCGTGAATCTTGCATGCGATGAGTTCGTCGGCTGAAGGTTTGCCAAAGCCCGCTTGAGCCATGGCCTGAGCGTACTCCGGCGTCACGTTCTGGATCCTCATCGCAATAAACTTGTCGAGATCGACGTCGTAGCCGGCAGCCTTCATGCGGTCGATGTAACTAGCCCTAGGCTGTGCGGCGTCCGGCTGTTTCTCTTGCGGTTCCGAAGCAGCAGCCTCCAACACTGCATCAGGCGAAACGAGATGCGTCACCGCGGCTAGAGCAGGCTTGATGACCTTCACCTGGGTCGCGGCACTTACCTGAATAGAGGCAATATGAGTTGACGCCGGCAAATGTGCAGGATTCAGGCTCGCGACAACTGGGCGTACCGCCGTCAACGAAACCGCGAGCGCAACGCAGGCGACAACCAGCGAAAAAGACTGCACAGGCCGCCCGCCAGACCGGGCAAGGGGCTCCCCAAGAATGCGGGAAATTCTCAGACGCAAAGTTTGCGAAGTTTGATGTCCATCAAGTGCCATGGCAAGCCTCCAGTGGCGAGCGCGCTGCTCCTCAAGCCGGAAGAGCGCGGTGGCATAGGTCACAGGATTCGGGCAAACCTTCAGCGCGAGATCGTCGCAGCAGAGTTCGCGTTCATGGCGTATGCGATTACCAATCCACCAAACGGCCGGATGAAAGAAGAACAGGGTCTCCACCAATGTCTGTGCGAGATTGCAGAGGAAGTCCGCGCGGCGCACGTGAGCCAGCTCGTGCGCCAACACCATTTCAAGCTCGTCGGGACCAAGCAGCGTGATCGCAGAGAACGGCAGCAGCACCAGAGCTCGTAGCGCTCCCACAGTGATGGGCCCAGCGACTGCACTCGAAACCCGCAAGAGCACAGGCCGCCTGAGACCCATCGCCGCGAAGATGCGTCGGAAGCTTTCGCGCACATGTTCGGGGGCGTCCGCAATGGCAGTGGCGCGCAATTTCTGAATCATCCACCAGCCTCCCAAGCTGCGCACGGAGAGCACTATCACGCCAAGCACCCAAAATCCGTCGATCCAGCGCAACAGGTTGGCCTGCGTCGACCCGGCAACACTTTGGTGCTGAGAGATGAAACCCGGCGCCATGGTGCGCGGCAACGCGAGCGATGCGTCCTCTATTGTTGGAGCGGCGTTGTGCAGAGCCGGGGAAGGCGTTGCCGAGCGCATTTGCCATGCGAACGTCCCGACCGCTGCACCCGCCATCATCAACATCGCCGCGAATGCGATCAGATAGCGGGCCTGGCTCGTACTGCGAGCAAGCAGAACGGTCGACAGGCGATAGATTCCAGCAATCGCAGCAGCCTGCCAGCAGAAATGAATGAGAGTCCATGCGATGGCGTCGAGTGTGGGTCTCATGGCTGATGTTTTCCTTTTTGGGCAGAATTCGTTTCGACAGGTGAGCGCTTGCTATCGATAAGGACGCGGATGGCTTCTAGTTCGTCGGAACTCGCGGGCTCCATCGCGAGTGCGTGCAATGCAAGTTGCGCGGCAGATCCGGAGAAGAGTCGCACGCTCAGGTCCTTCAGAATCTCGTTCTGCGTAGCGTCCTGGCTGAGCGCAGCGCGGTAGACGTGAGCACGGTTGGCCTCATCTCGAACCACCAACTCTTTCGCCGTCATAATTTGCAGCATCTTGAGCACAGTCGTGTATCCGGAAGGGCGTTGAAGATTGAGGGCATCGTAGATTTCCCGAACCGTTGCCGGCTCCTTTTCCCACAGGATCCGCAGCAGCTCAAGCTCAGCCTCGGTCGGTCGTGGCAAGGATTTGGAGGACTTCGTCATGATGTTTGCGACTTTATACGAAGTGTTTCGTACTTGTCAACGAAATTCTTCGTATGTCCCGGAAGACCGGAGCGGAGGCCGGATCCTCGACACACCCGTCTCGCTCCGCAGCGTCTGATCCAGCTTTGCGTTTTCCACACACCTTCTTTGTGACGGGCAATACTGAGCTCCAATTCCCTTCTATCTATAGTGAGTCAAGCGTCAATCAATAACGCAGGAGTCGCTTACAGAAAACGCCGATGCATCTTCAAATAGATTCTTTTATCTCAGGAATTTCTATGTTGGATTACTTGTGCCTTGGTTCTCCTCCGTACGAACAAAACAACTCTGTGGCTGCAGAAAGCTGCGTTAGAAGGCCGCCGGCGAGTCAGTGGAGCCTGTCTCGCACGCGCCGGATCCTCGACGTTTCCATGGCGCTTCTTTTGCTCCTCGTCTTTGCCATTCCTATGGGCATCCTTGCTGCATGCGTGCGGTTCACTTCAAATGGGAAAGCATTGTTTTCGCAAGAGCGGGTTGGCCGCGGCGGCCGCCTGTTCCGGATCTACAAGTTCCGCAGCATGGCAGAAACGAACGCAAACGAGACCTGCCCGGGACTCACCAGGGGCGGCGACCGGAGAGTGACTCCTTTCGGCCGATGGATGCGAAGATTCAAGCTTGATGAATTGCCGCAGTTTTATAACGTGCTCAGCGGCGATATGAGCCTCGTCGGCCCGCGGCCAAAGCTGCCGCAGTACGCTGCAATCTTCAACATGCCATACCGGTCCGGGATCACCGGATTGGCGACCATCGCCTTCCGCAGCGAAGAAGAGATCTTGCGTCACATTCACCGGCAACAGATCGACCGATTTTACACGGAGCATATTAGGCCGAAGAAGGTGAAGCTCGATCTCTGCTATATGTGCAGGGCCACTGCCCTTTCCGACCTTCGCATCATCGGTTCGACAATTCTCGGTTGCATCATGCCTGCGCGTGAACCAGCCTTCATCCATCCCAATCCAATAACTCCGAACGCACCGGGATCTTTGACCCGTGAAGAGCCGCACGAGGCGAGTACCGTCCATATCCAATTCGCCTGACGCTCCGTCTCATGCTCCGCAATGAACTCATCGACACTGTCTTTCCGTCTCTTGGCCGCTCTAATTCCGCATCCAATACTCAGTGGCAGCTGCGGCCAGCTGGTCCAATAAAGATAGAATGAGCAGGTCACTCACTTGCCTGCAACGTCTCGCAGCGATCAATTCAACTCATGACAGCATTGACATTCACTTTCGTGGTCCTGGCCATGTCCGCCGTTGCCGGCTTTCTCGGAGCGCTCACCGGCCTCGGAGGCGGCGTAGTCATCGTACCGGTGCTGGCCCTTGCCCTCGGAGTCGATATCAAATACGCGATCGGCGCATCACTCGTCTCGGTAATCGCCACTTCGTCGGGCGCTGCCGCAACCTACGTCCGTGAAGGCTATTCCAATATTCGTGTGGGGATGTTACTCGAAATTGCGACTACGGTGGGCGCGATCGTTGGAGCCATTCTGGCCGTGCACGTCACCACTCACGTAATCGCGATTGTATTTGGATTCGTCCTTCTCCAGGCCGCCTATCAATCGTTCTTCAAGTCCGAGCCGGAAACCGCCGGCCCAACCGAGTCGGACGCGCTCGGCAAACGCTTGAGGCTCGGCAGCACCTACCCCGTCGACGGAAGCCGTCAGAAGTATGGAGTGCGGAATGTACCCACTGGATTCGGACTAATGTTCGGGGCAGGCACACTCTCAGGATTATTGGGAATCGGCTCCGGTGCACTGAAAGTGATTGCGATGGACCGCGCAATGAAGATTCCATTTAAAGTCTCCACTACAACCAGCAACTTCATGATTGGAGTGACAGCGGCAGCAAGCGCGGGTGTCTACCTGAGCCGCGGTTATATCGATCCGCGCGTCGCAATGCCCGTGATGCTTGGTGTACTCGCGGGGGCGCTCTTTGGAACAAAAGTTCTGATTCAGGCTCGCGTGCGCACCTTGCGCATTCTCTTCGGATGCGTGGTGCTGGCCCTTGCCGTTGAAATGATCGTGAACGGCCTCATAGGAAAGGTGTAGATCATTGGACGATCGGCGCCTTGAAACCAACATTGGCAACCTGCTTCGTGCCGGAGTCTTGCTTTCCGCGGCCACGGTCTTCGCGGGCGGCGTTTTATACCTTGTGCGGCACCACACAGACCGAGTCAGCTATCACCAATTCGCACCAGGCGGAGCCATCGCGCAATCCTTCAGGGGAGTACTGCAATCTGCCGCGCACCTCAACAGCGAAGGCTTGATTCAATTCGGACTTCTGCTCTTGATTGCCACGCCGGTCGCGCGTGTCGCTTTGGCGGTCGTAGGCTTCGCTCTCGAAAGGGACAGACTCTACGCAGTTGTGAGTCTCGTTGTCCTGGTCATTCTCTGCCTCAGCTTGATGCGAGCGCTGTAAGCGACTGGCCGAGTCTGCTAGACGAGATTCCCGTCCCTGCCAATATCCGTCGAAGGAGAGATCGGATTGCGCTCATCGATATACTCGGCGATGACCCGATCAAGAAGACCCTTTGCTTCCAGGATAAACTCCACCGCATCGCGCCCGGCGCCATACCCCCCGGCGTTCGGCGTCACATAGTGCGCTTCGGCTTTCACCTGCGCGCGCGCATTCGCCACGGCTACCGCAAAGCCGCACTCCCGCATGACAGGAAGATCGATCACATCGTCGCCAACGTACGCAATCTCTTCCAGTGTGACTCCCTCTTTTTGCATAATCTCGCGGACGGCCTGCATCTTGAATGCCTGGCCCATGTAGACAAACTCAAGCTTCAAATCGCGGGAGCGCGTAGCCACCGTCTCACTAATCCGCTTGGTAATCACGCCGCATTTCATACCTCCCAGCCGGGCCAGCGAAATAGCCGTGCCATCGTGCGCGCTGTAGCCCTTTGCTTCCGTCATGGTCGCGGAATGCGTACCAAACCCCGCGTGATCCTGGTGCTTCGAAAGATGCGCCTGGGTCTCTGAACTGCTTGATGCCGGGCCGGGCGATGGAACCAGCCAGATGGTTCCGTCGGTCAGAACGCCGTCCACGTCAAATAGGATGATTTTGATGCGGCGGGCACGATCCTGCGCACTCAAGGTCATGCTCCGATTTTAAATGCCGGCCAGCAGGCTCCCTGATCTTCGGGAATTGGTGCGCGAAAATAGAACCATGGACGAGAATCTGCCGCCCGCTCCCGACGCCGTTCCCACGCTCGGACCCGAGGACTATTACATGGAAGGGTCGAATCTCGTCTTCACAGCGGCCTATCACTTGAAGCGTGGATACTGTTGCGATTCAGGCTGCCGTCATTGCCCCTACCGCGATCCGAAGACCGACGGCATCAAAGCTGCTGATGTAGGCTAGGTCAGCGCCAGCTCGCGTACCTTGGGCAGAACTGCATCCTGCGGAATCCGCAGATGGGCAGGCTCCTCCAGAATCGCTAACACCATCCGGGCAACCTGTTCCGGCTCCAGCGGCTCTTCCATCCCCATCAGCATCTCGGGCGGCACTTCCCAGCGGTCCTGGTAGCCGGTCCGCACGAGCCCCGGCTCAATGCACGAGATGCGCACCTCGGACTTGCTGAGTTCCATCCGCAGAGCCTCTGAAAATGCTTCTATCGAAAATTTGGTTGCCGCGTACGCGCCTACCGGGGGCCGCACCTTTCTGCCTAGAATGCTCGATGTGTTGAAGAGATGCCCTTGTCCCCGCTGCACAAAATGCTGAAGAAAGGTATACGCCATGCGGAACGCACCTTCCACGTTAACTCGCACCATGTTGCAGATGCGCTCGATATCGACCGCTTCCACTGTCCCGGCCTCAATCAATCCGCTGTTGTTGAAACACACATCGCAACGCCCAAAGTTATTCAACGCCGCGGCCAGCAGAGTTGCAGGAGTCGACTCGGCGCGCAAGTTCCCAGCAACAACCACGCAAGGCCCATCGAGCTCCGACGCGACTGCATTGAGCCTCTCGCTTGAGGGAGCATTCAGCACAAGCAGGTATCCGGCCCTGGACAGCGACTTCGCGATTGCTGTCCCGATCCCGCCCGTTGCGCCTGTAATGACGGCGACTTTACTGGTGTTCTGTTTGCCCATTCTGACCTCGCTATCCCCGCATCATACGCGCGAATCGATCTGAGTCTACGAGCCAGAATCGCTGAGGTCTACTTCTTGATACCCGTGCCGTCTCGCGAGTTATCGAGCGAAGAAATGGAAAACCGACAGCAGATTAGGAAATGGTATGGCCGGAGGGATTGGCCCCAAGTTGGCGCGACCAGCAGGGAGCGGGGTCACCGGTGACAGGTCTTCGTCACTGGGGTGAAGCGAGCGGCGACCCTGTGATATCTCAAGACGGACACAGATTTTCCTAATCTGCTTTAGTGCGAGGATGGGGCAGCACCCGGAATGGCCGCTGGAACAGAGAGCGCAGCTTCCCGCACCAGCACCGCGAATCGCGGAAACGCGAAGCTTCCGCCCGCATCGTCCACCACGTTCAACTGGCACACATAAGGACCAGGCTTCAGGCCATTCAGCGGCACATCCAGCTCGATCGATACCGCGTCTCGCCCATCTACATTCGTCGCCTTCGCCTGCACCAGCGGCGTCTCATACACCTTCACCGATCCCTGGATCAGTTCGAGGCTGCTCAACAGATTGATGCCTGCTTTGGTCCCCTTGGGCTGGTTCTTCGCAGGTTTCGCGCGCGTCGGATCATAGACCTCATAGAGCAGATAGAGATGCTGATCCTGGCGAAACACATGGCTGATGTTGGGAACGTACTCCTCACCCTCCCGCACCAACGGTGTGTTCTGCTTGCTCGGCTGGCGCAACGACGCCAGCACAATCGAGCTCATCTTCAGAGGCGTCTTCTTCATGTCGGGCAGCGTGATGTCCGCCTCGAACGAGCCCATACGTCCCGTTTGGTTTTCTCGCACCACAAACTTCAGGTGGTACTTCCCCGGCGGCAGGTTGAAGCTCGTCGTGTACTCGATATTGCGCTGCCGCGCCTGCAACGATGGATCGAGATTCAGTTTCACCGTTTGCCGCGCGCTGCCGATCGTCCGCTTCACTTCGTCGATCACTTCACCAATGATGTCGAGCGTCGCCTTGTCCTTGTCTCCGCCCTTTACAAACGGAATCTGCGACCCAGGAACGATGATCGACACCGGCACATAGAAGCGATTCTCGTCGAGCCGGAAATACAGGGCATCGAGATACATTGCCATATCGGTTGCCGGCAGATCACTCGCTAACTGCTCTTCGAGCTCGCGCTCCCGGTCCTCGTGGCCCGAGTGTTTGAAGTCCGCCGGCGCATAGTAGCCCGGCCGATATTCGAGCTTGATCCCCGGCCGATTGATCTTGATGGTTAGCTTGCGATACTTCCCATCGCGTGCGAGATTTGATGAGTGAAAGCCAACGGCGTAGTAGGCCGAGGTGTCGCGCTGCACCTGCGCAAACGCAGGGGCAAAATCATTCGAGTCAAAAAATGCCTTGCCACCCGTGTCTGAACTCAAAGTAGCCATCACCTCTTGCGAGGCGAAGTTGGCATTCATATTGTTCAAGAGCGCGCCGCCGTTGTAGGCGCCTGACCCGCGCAGGCTCCCCGTGGACGCATCTCCCAACGGCGAGATAGCCTGCAACCCGCGCGTGTCCACGCTGTAGATGGCGAGATTGGCCCGAACCGCCGCATTGATCGCAGCCCGCAGCGACGCCTGATTCTCGATACCGTCCCGCGAAATGCCGCCTGAAAAATACAAAAGCGACTTCTTCTCCGTGATTCTCTCCAGCGACTTCGATACCGCGCGCAACGCAAACAGTTCGCGGTCTGTATTGATGTCGTTGTACTCGCTCTCGTCAGGCGTGTAACCCGTTGTGTCTTCCACCTGATTTGAGTTGGAGGTCGCGCCCTGAGCAAATCCCTGCCCCTCGGTTCCGTTGTAAACACCCACTTCGCGAATCAGCGCATTCTTGTCGGCGGTAAAATCCTGGTCGACCGTGAGCGTGTCTCCCAGGGAAACCAATGCCACAAGATCGGCGGGCTGCATCTTGGTGCGCAAGAATGCCTGTGCCGCTTCCACGCAGCGATCCAGATCTTCAGGCTGCATCGATGTCAGGTCGAAGAACATCACAATCAGCCGGTGATTGAGCAAGTCCTCAGGTGTCGCGACCACCACGGCCTTACGCCCACTGCCAGTTGGTCCGGCTGCCAGTCCGTTAATGGTTGCCTCGCTCAACGGCTTGGCCATCTCCACACTTTGGTAGTCGAAGGTCGCAATCTGCTGCGGCTTCCCGTTTTCGTAAACGGTAAAATCGCTCTGCTTCAGTCCCCGCACAAATTCGCCGGTCTTCGCATCCCGCGCCACCACGTTCGTCAGCACCAGTTCCGCATTTGTCTTCAGGACAAACCCGCCCTCCTGCGTCGTCGAAACCTGGCCTCCAGAGGGCTGCGGAGAATTCTGCGCAAGCGCAGGCAGCGAGCTCGGCGTCATTGTCGCCAGAACCGCCAGCACCGCAACCGACCTTTGCATGCAATCAAACATCAATCCCTTACCTATCGCTTCTCTGCTTCTCCGTTTTTCTGCTTTTCTCTTTTTCTAACTTGCTAACTCGCTGTCTTGCTAACTCCGCTGTCCATCTAAAACCTGAATCTCGCCGTAAATTGAAGCGACCGCATCGACCCCACTGACGTCACCTGTCCAAACGTCGGCGAAGCTACATTCGTATCCACTCCTGAATACTGCACCGTGTTGAACGCGTTATTGATCGTTGCACGAATCTCCATGCTGCGCGTCTCCCCTAGATTCATGGTCTTCGAAAGCGCCATGTTGTTGGTAATCGTCCCCGGACCCGCAATCGAATTGCGCGATGCGTTGCCAAACACGTCGCATGGATAAGTGCCATTCGCTACCGGCGCAGAATAGGCTGCGGGATTGAACCATTGCCGCCCACCACCAGCATTCACGGGCACGCCAGCGTTCACATCGGGTCGCAACGTGCCGCCAGTGCCGCAGGCGACGCTCGAAACTTCAGCTGCATAGTAAGGGCTAAGTGGCGTACCAGTCGCAAACGTATAACTACCCGAAACGGAAAATCCCTCGAGAACGTGAGAGGCCGTTCCACTCGTAAACCAAAACTTGTCCTGGCCAAATGGCAGTTCGTACAAATACGTCCCGCTCACCTTGTGCCTTTGGTCGAGACTCGAGTTTCCTTCCTCGGCATTCAGATTCTGCCAGTTCTGTGCACCAACATTCGAACTGGTTCCCTCCGAACTCGCATTGTCGATCAGGTGGGAATATTGATAGTTCGCCCCAACCGCAAAACCTTTCGTCAGGCGCTTGTTCACGCGCAAAGTTCCTGCGGTGAACTTCGAAAATGCAAGAGCCTGGTCGTAATCGAATACCAGGTTCGTCGGATTCGTGTTCGGGCTGCTCGCAGTCGCGCGCGGCGCGCTCGTAATGTCGAGATGATTTCCCTTGGATCCGTTGTAGCCGATGTTCATCACAATGCCCCAGGGCATCGTCTTCTGCACGTCTAGATTCCACGTCTCCACGTAAGGCAAAAAATAGTGCGGATCGAGAGCGTAATTTCCATTGATTTCCGGCGCAGGAAACCCTTCCGCCAGACTGAGGCACGAATCGGGTACGGTCCGCGCGCATGCCGACGTGGGTTGGCCGCTCGCCGTTGCTTCCTGGTTGGTCTGTTCGTTGGCGAACGGAGGCTGATGCGCCATCGTCGTCGCAAAGCTCGCATACTGGCCCACCGTGTAATTCATCCCGAAGCCCGCGCGAAGAACGGTCTGCTTCGGCAAGCGCAGCGCCAGTCCAATCCGCGGCGCAAACGCCGTGCGAAATGGAAATACCAGCGAATCTGGCAACTTGCCGCTAAACGCGCCGCTTCCACCAGCCTGCACTTCCGCTGTTCCCGTAAAGCCTTCGGAGGGATTGGTATCGACATCGGCCAGATGCCCATATTTCTCCGTGTACGGCGCAAAGAATTCGTAGCGCATGCCATAGTTCAACGTCAGATTTGGAAGCACGCGCCAGTCATCCATCGCATACGCGTCGAACACATTGTCGCGCAGATAGCTCTTGTTAATCGCCGAATCAAGCGTGGTCTCTTGCGGGAGCCCAAGCAGAAGATCCGCCAGCGACGATCCCGTCGCCTGATCTCCGCTCGCGTCCTCGGTAAAAAGACCTGAAAACGTAAAAGTCCCAGTGGCGTTTGACCCCGCCAGAAAGTCCCGATGCACCCGGCGATAGTCTCCGCCAAAACGCAGGTTGTGCTTGCCGTGAATCCAACTCAACGTCTCAGAAAGCGTAATGGTCTGGGCCACCGAAAAGCTCGGCTGCTGCTCGCTTAACCCTTGTATGTTGCTCAACTGCACGCTGGGCAAACCATAGTTCAGTGAGGTCGGATTCAGCGCCGTATCATCCGGCCCTAAAATGCCGAGCTGCGTCGCAATATCTGTCCCATTGGTAAAGAAGTTGGTCGTCTGGCTGTTACTCCGATTCCAGCTGGCGTTCGAAATGCTCGTCAGCCGGTGATAGCCCAGCGTGTATCCAGCCTGCACTGAGTTGGATTGAGAAGAAGTCTTCCCGCCCAGTTCCGGAAAAATGTTTACGTTGTCCTTGGCAGAGTGTGACCAGTTGTAATTGAAGTTGGTGCTCTGCCGCAGACCCTGATTCGTCTGCGTTCTGCGTCCTACTCCGCCCAAACCGCCCCGACCACCAGAACCAAGCAGAGAGTTGGAACCAAGACTCCGCATGTACCGCGCCCCGGCCTGTGTCGTGTTCGTCTGCGCCGTCGAAAGCAAATGATAGTTCTGCACCGTGCCCGGCAAATTCGGCTCCGGGAAATATTTCAGAAGCGCTGCGGCTTGCGGAGAAATGCGCTTCGATGGAATTACGTTTGCCACGCCGTTCGACATGAACTGCTGAAACGTAGTCGGGTCGTAGATTGCCGGCAATCCAGCTGCAGAAAAATCGCCGCTCTTCTCCGCATCGGTCGGTACCGTAGCATACTCATCCAGCGGGCTTGAACTGCGCGTTCCCGAGAGTGTCAGAAACATCGTGTCTTTGTTGCTGGGCTTTGTGAGCCCTGGAATATACGGCGCGCTGATGAATGTGAGGCCGAAGCGGTTCGTCCCGGACGCAGGCTGTTCCTGTGGCTGCCCGCGCAGGCTGAAAGGCTCCGCGTTCAGCGCAGAGTTGCTGCCAATCCAGAAAATTGCACCATGCGGTTGGCCAGGATTGAAGCCGCGGAAATTTCCACGCCCGCCACCGCCGAAGCCTCCTCGACCGCCTCCGAGTCCTCCGCCTCCACCAAAACCTCCAGGTCCACCAAACCCACCCCCGCCAAAGCCGCCCGGCCCGCCCCCTCCACCAAACAAACCGGCCGCTGCTCCAGCAATGTTCCCTTCCTGTCCGGGATTCTGCGCTCGAAAAGTCTCGAGAGCGTCCCGCAGCCGGTCAGTATCAACGCCAGCCAAAGGACTCACTGCACCCGCTTGTCCACTGATCGCGACCGAGTCGGAACTGAAGTCTGAGTTCCCGGCCGCCGACGGCAACGCCGCACCACTCGTGCCCGCGCTTCCCGCCTGCGTCTCCGTGTCCGACGTCAGCGCATTCATCAGGCTCAGGCTTTGCGCTCCGTTCCCCGCCAGCTGGCGGATCGCCTGAGCCACTTGCGTCGATTGCCCTTCTTGTTGCTGCTCCTGCTGCGCTGCACGCGAGGCCAGCATGAGCGAAAAATTGACCGACTGATCGTGGTTCGCAGCATTCAGTACCGCTTCCTGCGCGCCTTGCGCAAACGCCGCGAACTGCGTGCGAATCACATAGCGCCCATTCTGCGGAATCGTCAGCGCCCACGCCCCGGTGATATCCGTTGTCGTCGAATAGCGTTTGCCCGTCAGCGTATTCTGCGCAGTCACCGTTACACCCGGCAACGGAATGTTTCCACTTTTCACCACACCGTGCAGTTTTCCGCCAGCGACAGTTTGATCGGGTACACCCTGAGAAATAGCTGCCGGCGGTGTTTCTGAAGAAGCGGCAGGTGCGCCCGCGGAGGGCGCAGTTTGCGCCGAAGAAATCATTCCAGCAGCAACCAGGCACATCGCGATTGACACCCGCATGGTTGCTCGCAACATGAATTCTCCCGAATCGCGCCTGTATTGAAACAGACGTTCGTTAGGTCGCGAAGGTTTACGGCACTAACACGTTTCAATCCATCGTAAACTTAGACATGGCCGCCCAACAGACGGAGTCCAAAACAGTTCGGCTTGAGGAGCTTTCAAACGGCTCTTCCGACGACGCCCTCGCCGCCGCGCGTGAATTGTTGCTCGACTACGGCCGCTTCGTCATCGCTCAACCAGGTGCCGCGCGGTTCTGCTTCGGCTCGCTCGAGAGAGAAGCGGCACGCCTGCCACTCAGCTATCGCGAACAAGCCGGAGGCTGCTTGATGGCATTCGTCGACAACACCCCCACAGGGTTCGTAGCCTGGCGAGACCTTGCGCCGTCACCGCAAGTTGCTGCAGACGCGTGGGAATTGAAGCGTCTGTGGGTTCGCCCCAGCGGGCGTGGTCTCGGCCTTGGACGAGCGCTGACAGCCTCCGTGCTCGATCGGGCAGTCGCCGCGAAGCGAAAAGCCGTCTATCTCGATACAGCTCCTGCATCCATGGCTGCTGCTTACCGCATTTATCTCGACATGGGGTTCATACCCTGCGCTGCCTACAATGACAACCCCGTCGAAGGACTCGCTTATCTTGTGAAGTTCCTTTAGGACGACTATTTCGCTGGCGGATCTTGCGCCTACCATCAATTCTGTGAGGCTCCGGTTAATGGTGCCACTCTAGAGGCAGACGCCTCATTTCTTCTTGCATTTCGAACCCGAGGCATGTTAACTCTTGAGCCAATAACTTCCTGGTTGCTACCACAGGAGTAACTCCTTCGGTTTAAAGGTAGGTCCGCTCAATGAAGATTGGCACCACAATTCGTGCGCACAGGCTGCAAAAGGGACTCTCGCAAGGCGATATAGAAAAGAAAACCGGCCTTTTGCGTTGCTATCTGTCTCGAGTTGAAAACGGGCACACGGTCCCTTCGCTCGACACACTGTCGAAGATTGCCGGGGCTCTCGACCTGCCGATCGCCCAGTTCTTCGCCGACGACCAGGTCGGCCGCCAGCTGAATACGCAACGGCTTACGGACGAGGAACTCCGCTTCCTGACGCAGATCCGCCGTTACTCCACGAATTTGAACGAGAGTGACCGCAAGCTTCTTCTCGCGATGGTCAAGAAGTTTGCTGCCACCGCTGTCCGTTAGCGGAAATCGCGGCCCACGTCATCCAACCGCGTTCTGTCCATGACTCCGCTCAGCGTCGGTGCTCCGCAAGCTCACGCAATTCCGAACCCGCCATCAAAAACGCTCCCACGCCAAACACGTAGCTGGTCTGCGGCTTGTATTTGTCCGGGCCGCCTCCGATGGGCTGAATGCTGCCCAGGCGGCCATCGGCATAGATATGCGACACCAGCCCTGCCCATCCTTTCCGCACCACCGGCAAATATTCGGCACGATCCAACACTCCATGGTTGATGCCCCACGCAAGCGCGTAAACATAAAACGCCGAACCTGAAACTTCGGGCAAAGGATATGAACCGCCCCCCAGGAGTCCAGGCTGCCACAAACCATCCGCGCCTTGGATCGACTTCACCCGCTCCGCCATCTGTCGAAATTGTTCGATGTATTTCGGCCTGCTCGGATAATCCGTCGGCATCTCCTCTAGAACTTCGGCCAGCCCCGCGATCACCCATCCGTTTCCGCGCGACCAGAAAATCTTTTTGCCATTCCCCTCGTGCTTGTCCAGAAAGCTCGTATCGCGCGAATAGAGATGTTCGCTGGGATCGTATAGAAGCTCGGATGTGACCCACCACTGGCGATCCATGCGATCCAGATATGCCTTGTTCTTCGTGATGCCATAGAGCTCGGCCCAAACCGGTGGCGCCATAAACAGCGCATCGCACCACCACCACGTTGGCGTCTTCTCGTCATGCCACGGCGGGCACGTCTCAGTACACACATCGGGCAGCGGAAGCATGCGATCGAACTCCGCCTTTGTCGCCGCCAGCATCATTGCATCGTGATATTGGCGATAGAGCTTGAGATATACGTAGCCAATCGCCTGATCGTCCGCGTGGGTCTTGCGCGAACCAAGTTGCCACTCGAATTTCTTCCCCACTTCAAGCAGAGCATCGCGATACTCGTCGTCATGCAGGGAATCCGCAGCCGCGAGGAATCCGCGATAGAGCGCAGCAAACGTCCAATCCTGGTTGAAGTCGTTACGCGACCTCTCTAACTGCCAGTCGCCAACTTTGCGCATCGCTTTGCCGATCGCGTCTCTATCGAGAGCCGGCGATAGGTCAGTTGCCAGCGGCCCCGCAACCTCCGGCGTGTCGCCAGCTCCCGGAGATGGATACGACGGCTCGGGTTTCTGCGCCAATATCGGCGCCCCAAAAACAAACATCGCGAGAAATGTGATTCCCAAATACCGCAATCGCTTTGGCATCGTAACCCCGTTCTCTGCTCACCGATTTCGCAAATAGCCGCGACATCTCTCGGCAGCCGCATCAGGATACATGCCCGCTCATGCAGCGCGCAGCAACAGCTCGCATCGCCATCCGCGCGCAAGACACAACGAAGCCCCCCGCCTCAGTCGACGACAAGTCTCAGGCTCAAATTTGCGTTTATTAAACGTCGTTGCCCAGTCGGAAAATTGGTTCCACACCGTGTCCGCCCGTAAGCAAAGCCTGCTCCTCGTGCGCTTCAAGAGGCTTGTAATTCTGCGCAACATCCATTGCAAGCCGGAAATACTTTTCATCGCCAGGCGGAACCGCAGCCGTGATTGGATGACCCAGTGTCCAGCGCAGGCCCAGCGACGCCTCGTCGGGAAACGATGCCGGCTGATACCAGCACTTCGGCTCAGGATGGTTTTGTTTCTGCTCCGCCGACCAAACCGTCTTCGCCATGCTCTTCAGCGCCAGGATGCCCATTCGTCTCTCTTGCGCCTTCTTCAGAATCTGAGGCCCGAATCCGGCCTGCGTGAAGAGCACCCAGTTCACCGGAAAAAGAACGGTGTCGAAGTTGTAGCGTTCCATCGCGGCCACGGCAGTCTCTGCCGAATGCACCGAGAAGCCAATGTAGCGAATCTTGCCTTCCTTCTTCGCCGCTTCCATCGTCTCCATCGCACCGCCCGGCCCCAGCACCTTGTCCAGCTCGGCCATTTTGGTCAGCGCATGAAACTGGTAAAGGTCCACATGATCCGTCTTCAGCAATCGCAGCGACTCCTCAAGTTGCGCGCGCGAGTCGTCCTTCGAGCGGCCTTCTGTCTTGCAAGCCAAAAAGCAGTTTTTGCGATAAGGTGCGAGCGCCGGTCCCAGCCGCTCCTGCGCATCACCGTAGCTTGGCGCGACGTCGAAGTAGTTGATGCCGCGATCAAAAGCTTCGGCAACGATATTTGACGCCTCGCCAGGGGTCTCATTCATCACCACGATTCCGCCGAATCCAATGATGGAAAGCTGCTCCCCGGTTTTGCCCAGCGTGCGACGCGCAATCGGATTGGAGGGCGTTTTCGCAGTGGCGTTCAATTGGCTTGTCGATGCTATTGCAGCAGCAGTGATGGCGGCTTGCTTGATGAATTCGCGGCGCCTCATGAAATTCCTCCTTGATGAAAAAGGGCTCAAATGGGAGTTGGAGCGAACTTGAACGAACGCGAGCGACAGTTTCGAAAACATTCTGGCACATGTCCGGCGCACCGCCGCAACAGTTATGCAGCCAATTTGGCGAGATAAAAACCAAACAGCACAAGAATTCCAACGATCATCGCGACAGCCGCTCCGAGACGCGCCTGGAAGACCGGCCGCGGCGAACCCAGCCGAGGAACCATCGGCATCGCAAACAACAGCCCGCAACTGAAGCCGCCCAGATGCGCCATATTGTCAATGCTGATCCCAGTCAGGCGCGAGCCCGCGCTGATCGAAAGCCCGAGTACCAAATTGATCGCGGCAAAGTAGATCACCGACCGGCGCAGCTTCTTCAACTCAAGCGGCGGCACCGGAAGCCGAGACGATTTCAGAAGGACAATGAGCGCACCGGCAATCCCAAAAACCGCGCCCGAAGCGCCCGCACCCACGGGAAAAGCGACGCCGCCCGCATCGCGAATCGGCCACACCCAATTCACCAGCGTCGACATCAAATTGCCGGCCGCACCCGTAAGAATGTACACCGCGAAGACGCCCGCCGATCCCATCAGCGGTTCCGCAAGCAGGCCCAGGTTCCAAAGGCACCACATGTTCGTAGCCAGGTGAATGATCCCCACGTGGACGAACATCGCGGTCACGATCCGCCACCACTCGCCACCGACCAGCACGGCGCCTGCATGGTCCGCGCCCCAATTCATAAGCTGCGCCGGCGTCGGGCTGAAGGGGCTGATACGGTGGGCCACCATCGCCAGAAAAACCAGGCAGTTTACCCCCACCAGCAAATACGTTGCAGGTGACGAAGCCCACCTCGGCCGTCTGGGCCGCGGCTGCGGTTCCGGCGGCGGTCCGTACCCCGATCCCGGTGGCAGAATCTCCGGCTGCGGAATCTGTGAGCCGCTTCCCATGCTGTCATCGTAATGCATTTCACGTTGCCTCATTGGGACGCCGCACCGACCCATGTTGAAATCCGAGGCGAGACCTAGTCGCTTCCATGAAACGCATCACAAATCCCACCCGCACAGCCGTTGTAGTCTGTTCCTTGGTCCTCGCAAGCACGGTGCAATTTGATGCGACCATCGCCTGCCGCGGATCGCAAGGAGGGACACATTGACTTCACCTTCTCTAAGTCCGGACAAGCCGATTCGCCGCGCACTGCTCAGCGTCACCGACAAAACCGGACTGGTCGACTTCGCAAAGGGATTAACCGAATTCGGCGTGGAACTCATCTCCACCGGCGGAACCGCCGCAGCACTGCGTGCGGCGGGCCTTTTGGTCAGAGATATCAGCGATCTGACAGGCTTCCCTGAAATGCTCGACGGCCGCGTGAAGACGCTCCATCCCCTTGTGCACGGCGGACTGCTCTACATTCGCGGAAACGCGGAGCACGAAGCAGCCGTCGCCGCGCATGGCATCCAGCCCATCGACATGGTGGTCGTGAATCTTTACGCCTTTGAGAAGACTGCCGCGCAACCGGGAGTCGCCTTCGGCCACCTCATCGAAAACATCGACATCGGTGGTCCCTCCATGGTCCGTTCCGCGGCTAAGAACTTCGAAGACGTCGCCATCGTCACCCGCGTGTCGGACTATCCACCCCTCCTCGAAGAGCTGCAACGCACCGAAGGCTCGTTGAGCCGCGAGACCCGCTGGCGCCTCGCCAAGCAAGCCTTCGCGCTTACGGCTGCCTACGACTCCGCCATTGCAAACACCCTCGATCAGATCGCAGATGCTCCTCTACCCGACCAGGCCGTGCCGAAGGCGTCCGCCGCACCGCAGGTGCCCGAGGCCACCTTCGACACCAACGCCCTCCCCTTGACCCTCCGCATCAACCTTCCGCGCGCACAGTCCCTGCGCTATGGCGAAAACCCCCACCAGCGCGCCGCGCTTTATTCCGATGGCTCTGGCCTCGGCATTGCCGGTGCGAAACAATTGCAAGGCAAGGAGCTCAGCTTCAACAATCTGGTCGACCTCGACGCCTGCTGGGAGCTGACACAGGAATTCGACGATCCGATGGTCGCCATCATCAAGCACACCAACCCTTGCGGTGCGGCTACTGGCGCAACCATTCTTGAGGCCTATCAAAAAGCCCTCGCCTGCGATCCCGTCTCGGCATTCGGAGGAGTCATCGGCACTAATCGCCCAGTCGACGCAGCCACCGCCGAAGAAATTGCCAAGCTCTTCGTCGAAGCCATCGCCGCCCCGGCCTTTTCCCCGCAAGCCCTCGAACGTTTTGCTGCCAAAAGAAATCTTCGCTTGGTCGAGGTCCACTCCGCGCCTCCGGTGCCAATCGTGAAGCACGTCTCCGGCGGTTTGCTCCTGCAGGATGCCGACACCGCACGCATCTCCGAAGGCGAACTCGATGTTGTCACCTGGCGTCCGCCTACCGCCGAAGAACTGCGGAGCCTCATCTTCGCCTGGCGCGTGTGCAAGCACGTCAAATCGAATTCAATCGTCTACGCGCGGGACGGGCAGACCGTCGGCATCGGCGCAGGTCAAATGAGCCGCGTCGATGCAGCCCGTTTTGGAGCGCAAAAGGCGGTGCTTCCGCTCAAAGGAACAGTCGCCGCATCCGACGCATTCTTTCCTTTCCCTGACGGACTCGAGGCTGTGGCCGCCGCCGGCGCCACCGCCGTCATCCAGCCGGGAGGTTCGGTCAAGGATCAGGATGTGATCGCAGCCGCCGACAAACTGGGAATGGCCATGGTCTTCACCGGCATCCGCCACTTCCGGCATTAATCAATTGGCGAAATCGAACAATGCCGGGCCGCAACGCTAAAACTGTGTCCGAATACGCTCCACTTTTTCAGTTCTAGCAGGAAGTAACCTCCAATTTGGTTCACTCCGCCGCTCCGCTGCGACCAATCACGGGTAAAATCGTCTTTAGCAGTAGGCAGGTCGGCCCGGCTCTCTGCCGATGCATCCAATTCGTATTCCAGTTCGTATTCCGGGTTATGATCGATCCATCAAGCCCGGCTCGAAAGGCGTGGAACTCCACAGGATGATGAGAATAAAGCAGTTGCTGCCGCTTCCCTGGCTCTCGCTCGCCGCCGCATGTTCCATGTTTGCGCTTGTGCTCTCGGCTGGCGCCCAAACTACGCCCACTCTAAGCGGCTCTGCCAGCACGTCTCAGGCCGCCCCGCCCAAGCTTGGCGAGGACGCGGTAGCGCAGTCTTCGAGTCGCGCAAAGGCCTATTTCCATTCCGCTCTGGCCGACATTTATGAAGAGGAAGCGGTCAATTCCGGCCAGCCCGAGTACGTAACGCATGCGATCGAGGAATACAAAGACGCGCTCAACGCCGATCCTGGCTCTGCCCAGCTGAGCGACGCATTGGCAGACCTCTATTTCCGCACACCCGGCCACCTTCACGACGCCGAAGCCACCGCCCGCGGACTTCTCAAGACCTCTCCAAACGACATTGATGCGCACAAGATTCTGGGTCGCATCTACCTGCGCCAGTTGAGCGAAGCACAGAACGCAGTTTCCTCGGCATCGCCGAGCGGCAACGTCCTCGACCAGGCGATCGCCGAGTACGAAAAAATTATTTCGCTCGAACCAAAGGACGTGGAAGATCGCATGGTCCTTGGCCAGCTCTACACCGTCAAACACGAACCACAAAAAGCGGAGGAACAGTTCAAAACCGCGCAGGCCATAGAGCCCGATTCCGAGGATGTGGTTCTGAACCTGGCCCGGCTCTATGCCGAGAGCGGCGACGTGGAACATGCCGCAAAAGTGGTCGAAGCCGTTCCTGAATCCGACCGTACCAGCAAGATGGAGTTCGCGCTTGGCGCCGCATACGACCAGATGAAGCGCCCCAAAGACGCGATCGCCGCCTATAAGCGGGCAATCGACATTGAGCCGGGTGATGTGCGCACCATGGGCGCGCTCGCGCAGGCCCTGCTGAGCGACGATCAACTCGACGCGGCCATGAAGGAGTATCAAGAACTCGCCGACGCCGATCCCGATGACACCGGGACTCTGATTCACATCGGAGAAATCCAGCGCCGCCAGGGAAAATATGAGGACGCGCTGGCCACGGTCCGCAAGGCGATCAAGAAGGAACCAGACAATCTCGAAGCCGGATACAACGAGGGCCTTCTGCTCGACGTCCTGGGACGCTACGACGAAGCCGCCCAGGTCTACGAGCACATGGTCGACCTCACGTCGCATGCCAACGGCGCCTACACCTCCGAGGAAAAAAACAATCGCGGCATCTTCCTTGAACGGCTTGGCGCCATTTATCACGAACAGAACAAGGTCGATCAGGCAGTCGCCGCATACCAAAAGATGATCGACATGGGCGGTGACTCGGCGCTGCGCGGCTACCAGGGAGAAGTGGACACCTACCGCGACGCCAGGCAGTTCGACAAAGCTGTCGAAATCTCGCGCAAGGCGGTCGAAGCCAATCCCAAAGCCAGCGATCTGAAACTCATGCTCGCAGGCGAGCTTGCAGACGCAGGCAAGGTCGACGAAGGACTGGCCATGGCGAAGGGCCTGCTTAAGAACGACAACTCCGATGATGACCGCAAGGTGTGGCTCGATCTGGCCCAGATGGACACCCGTCTCCATCGCTGGAAAGACGCTGAAGACGCGCTCAGCAAAGCCGGTGCAATAACCACGAAAAAAGAAGACCGCATTTATCTTCTGTTTCTTCGTGGTGCATTGGCCGAACGGCAAAAGCATCTGGAGCCAGCCGAAGACCTCTTCCGCCAGGCTCTCGACCTCGATCCCTCCAACGCTATGGTGCTCAACTATCTCGGCTACATGCTCGCCGACAAGGGCGCAAAGCTACCCGAAGCTCTCAAAATGATTCGCAAGGCAGTCGAGCAGGAGCCTATGAATGGCGCCTATCTCGACTCGCTTGGCTGGGCCTACTTCAAAATGGGCCAATACGAGTTGGCCGAGGAGAACCTCCGTCAGGCCGTTGAACGCGACCAGACCGACCCCACCGTTCATGAGCATCTTGGCGATCTGTACGAAAAGACGGGCCGCATTCGCTTGGCGGCCGCACAGTGGCAGCTTTCCTTGACTGAGTTTTCGAGGTCCGCTGCTGCCGACGTGGAACCAGCCGATGTTGCCAAGCTCCAGCACAAACTGGAAAGCGCGCGCGTCAAGCTGGCCAAGGAAGAAAGCATCTCGGGAGCTCCGAAGTCGGAATAGGCAACGCCCTTCTTCCAAGTCATTGAATCAAACGGCGGCTTAGCTCAGTTGAGCAGGTCGCCGTTTTGCATCCTTCGATTTTGAGGACTGAGCCTATCAATTCCGCATACCTGCGGCGACACCCCCGAAAACGACTCGGCTGCCCGGCATCGCCTTGCCGACGTCGTTCTTTGTCTACTTGGCTTGCGCAGCCGAAGCAATGTAGAGATCCACGTTGTCCTTATCCACGAGTGAGGTCCCCGTATCGACAAACACGGGATATGGCGAGAACGGATCGGACCCGTAGTCTTTGCCCAGTTGCGTTGGCGGAGCGTGGAAGATTTCATCCAACGCCTTCAACCCGTAATAGCCCATAGTGAAGGGTTTCTGCACAATGGTCGAGTCGATCGTGCCGGCTTTGATACTGTCCAGCGTCTCTGGATTCGCATCCCATGCGATCAATTCGCGGTCCGTCGCATTCGCCCGCTTGATGGCGTCGGAAACCGGCTTGCCCCCCGCCGACTCAAGGCAAATGAATCCATCGATCTTCTTCGGGCCGGTCAGTGCCAGGAACTCCTGCGCCTTGTCGTACGCAACACTGGCGTCGCTCTTAATGTCCACCACATCGACAATCTTGATGTCCGGCCGCGTCGCCAAAACGTCTTTGAAGCCTTTCAGCCTCTCTTCCACGTTCGGCTGGCCCGCCAGCGTAAAGAAGACCACATTGCCTTTTCCTCCGAGCTTTTCGATCAGGCGCTTGCCACCCGTTCGCCCGGCTTCAAGATTGTTGGTTCCGATGAAATAGAGCCTGCGGCTTCCGGAGGCATCGGAGTCGATCGTGATTACCGGAATTCCCGCCTGGATCGCCGCATCGATCTCCGGCTGCAGCACGGAGGCTTCCGACACGGAAATCAGAATGCCCGAGGGCTTCGCGGCCACAGCTTTCTGCAACTCTGCGAGTTCGGCCTGCGGATCGTAGTTCTCCGGCCCCACAACCTTCGCCGTCACCTTGAATTGACCAGCCGCGCGGTTGAAGCCGGCCGCGGCAGTCTGCCAATACGGCAGAGCCGCATTCGCAGACACCAGATAGAACACCTCTTTATTCGAGTGCCTTTCGCACCCCGTCAAACCTGCAACTCCCAGCGCCAAAACGGTCAGCGCAACCTGTTTCATCGCTTTCATCCTTGCCCTCCTGGTCCCTGTGAAAAGTTTGCGCAGCGCGCAAAAAAAGTCCGCCTGAATACCCTCTCAATGAGTCGGCAGGATGGTACTCCCCAGCCAACCGTATTGTCCAATCTGTGCATCGGGCAAATTTTATAGCACCGCGCTAAGAATACTTCGTGACTCAGCGCACCGGCATAGACCCTCGCCGTCGTCCCACCCGCCCGTGCGGTATAACGGGAGTTGAGCGGAGTTGACGAATGATTACAGCGGAATCCAATGCGACTGGCCCACTACCGCCTGGGATTGCTGTCGATCCGCAAGGTGCCCTGGCTCGACGGACGCATCCCGAGCCTCCGCACTTGTATCGCACCCCATTCGCCAGGGACAGCGCGCGCATCCTACACGCGCGTGCCTTCCGCCGTCTCGCGGGCAAGACCCAGGTGTTCGCCCGTCTGCCCGGCCTTCCTCCGGGAGATCACTTCCGCAGCCGGCTCACCCACACCCTTGAGGTCACGCAGACCGCGCGCACACTGGCACGAGCTTTGGGGCTTAACGCCGATCTGGCCGAAGCCCTGGCTCTCGCCCACGACATCGGTCACCCACCGTTTGGCCACGCCGGGGAAAAAGCCTTGGATCACGCATTACAAGCGCATGGACTCGGCTTCGACCATAACCTCCACGCACTGCGCATCGTCACCTGGTTTGAAGAGCGCTCCACCGCCTATCGCGGACTCAACCTGACCCTCGCCGTGCGCGAGGGCATCGTCAAACATTCGCGCGATTACTCTGCTCAAAACCACCCGGAACTCGCCGAGTATTTTCTCGATTCGCGCCCGCCCCTGGAGGCGCAATTGATCGATCTGGCGGACGAGATCGCCTACCTCACCGCCGACCTGGACGATGGCCTGGAATCGGGCATTCTCACCCTCGATCAGGTTCGCGACGGCGTTCCCCTCTTTCGAATCTTCGACGACAAAGTGGTCCGCAAGTACCCCGACGCCCGCCCCAAACTCCGCATCAACGAGGCTCTCCGCCGCATCCTGAACGCGCTGGTGACCGACCTGATGAACGAAGTGCGCACGCACGTAGCTGCTGTTGGAGCCACGACGCTCGAAGAGATTCGCCAGGCGCCGACCCGGCTTGCTTCGCTGAGCGAAGCCATGGAATCCGAGCGCGCCACCGCCAAGGCATTCCTCTATACAAACTTCTACAACTCCTCGGGCATGGAAGAGGCACACGAGCACGCAGCCAAAGTTGTCGAAGGATTATTCGCCGCCATCATGGCCGATCCCGGCTTGCTGCCGGAAGATCACCAATCTCAGATTCCAACGGAAGGTCTCGCGCGCACCGTCGCCGACTACATCGCCGGCATGACCGACAGCTACATCGAGCAGCTTTGGATGCGCCATTGCTGACGATGGAATTCATCCGTTGAAATCGTCAGCCAGTCCGCGGACCCTACCGCCTCAATCGGAATATGGCAGGTCTTCGGGCTGGATGCCGATATGGGCCGGATCAGGATCATCAAGGAAGCGCACTGCCTCAATGGCATCATGCCCCAGCAGCAACGCCTTGCAGATACGGTGCATTCCATCCATCACGCGGCCGTCGGCCGACAGAATTACGGGGTAAGCCAGGTCGCAGTCCGAAATCAAGCGCGCATGATCGACAATATCGCGGCACGTCAATCGGCGATCGCCGTTCCCAGCCCAGTAGGGTTCATCTAGTTCGCGAATATCAGATAACAACACATGCTCGACCGGAAGAGGGCGCGACAGCTCGACAAGCCTGCCAACATCCCACGCACAAAGCCCCTGCGGCGACATCCGGAAATAGTATTGTGCACGCATCCTCGCATCACCCAATGGAAAGGACGATGATTACTGCACAGTTCCCTGCGGCCTCAACCTCCGCAGGTCGAGTGCGCACTCCACGGCATTGAGCGCGTAAAGACGAAGATTGTCCGAGGCCGCCCAAATCCACAACCGGCTCGATTCCGATGGATTCCGCGCGCCTGGCTCTGGTCGCAGACGGATCAACACGTCGCTTTGCCCTGTGGCAGCCAGGTTCGAAGGCGAATCCGTGTCTTCCAAAACCAGGTCCAGGTGATCGCCGCTCAATGCGTCTTCAAGAGTAGCAATCTCCACAGGCCTCTCCAGGTCTATTGCAATCGAGAACGCGTGTCCGTGAAAGACGGGCGCTAGAATCACCTGTAATGCCAGCGGAGGCCAGCGATTTCCCGCCAGATCTGTGAAGTGGCGACGCACCCGTGCTTCCACTCCAGCAACGCTCGCAGCCGCGTTTTCGCCCAGTCCGGAAAGCAGATTGTAAGCCGCTTGCGCATCATAAATAGCGCGTGGAAGCGTCTGAAAGCTGAGCAGATTTACCGTCTGCTGGTGCAGTTCGTCCATCGCCGCGCGTCCGAATTCGCTCGCCGGAACCAAGAGCGTCGCGGCTGCCGTCCGCAACGGCACGTGCTGGTGCAATCGTTCCATAATCAACGCCAGGGCCAGTGCCGCGGAGTGCGCGGGAATGATCGCAGGCGTGAACAAATCTGCGCTCGCCGCATCCGACCCCATCCAGGGCGCACGCACCAGCACGCCCGCTTCAAGGTCCAGCGCGCCCGAAAGATCCAGCACCGAGGAGCCATCCACGAGTGCCTTCTTCCAATGCTTGCGCGTCAACTCCGCTCCACCGCAGAAAAATGTGAAGTCCGCTCCCTCGAATGCATCCGGACCGATCGCCTGCACAAATGTGACTTCGTCACCGACTTGGTCCAACTGGCCGAGCGCTTCATTCTCATCCAGCAACACGAAGTTGGCTGCGGCCAAAGTCGAATCCGACAGAGCCTCTTTGAGCTCTTTGCCCAACAAAGTTGAAGCGCCAACTATCGCAATCTTGTACACCGATGTCCCTCTGTCTCTTGTAGATTTACCGGGTCTCTGACCGCTTGTTGTTTTACCAGGCTTGGGTGCCCCAGGTCTTGATTCTGAGACCTGGGAGAGCACGAACTAAAGAAATGAATTCACGCGGTCGGAAACCTAGGAGTGCGTGGCTGGATCAGGTTCCGAGGCGGCCGACCCCTGCACCGCTGGCAGCTCCGTGCCTGGCCGTCTTCGCCGCCGCGACCACGAATACGCCGCGCGCGCCCAGATGCCAGAGAACATATAGAGCAGGGCGGCAGAAAAAAGCACAACCTGCGAATATCGAATTGAGGCATACAACACGATCGACATCACAAAGAGCAGTTGAAATGGATGACGCTGCGTCAGGTTGATTTCCTTACCCGACCAGAAGCGCCACGTGCTCACCATGAGGAAGCCGCATAGCCCAACCAGGATGAGCCACAAAATCGCCACCCACCACGCTTCCACCGGATAGGCATTGAAAAAATGAACCGTGGCCGCGAGCATTCCCGCCGCGGCCGGAATCGGCATGCCGACAAAATATTTCCGGTCCGCACGTCCTGGATTCCGCGGCTGCGCGTCGTGGCTGATATTGAAACGGGCCAGCCGGGACGCTCCTCCAATCAGGAAGAGAAAGCTGAAAAAACCACCGGCCTGCAATAGGTGCTGATGAAGTTGTGCGTTGATAGAATCCGGCAGAAAATTAAAACCCCAGATATACGCCAGCAAACTCGGCGCAACGCCGAAAGTGATCACATCCGCCAACGAATCCAGTTCCTTGCCAAAATCGCTCGTCGTATTGGTCATCCGGGCAATGCGCCCGTCGAGCGCGTCGAAGGGGATCGCAAACAGAATCGCAATCGCTGCCCAATCCAGGTGTGCATGGGCGTCGCCGTTTCCCCCAATCGCCGCAATCGTCTGCGTAATCGAGAAGTAGCCGGCTCCGATATTTCCGGCAGTAAAGAGCGAAGGCAACAGAAACATCCCACGCCGCAGCCGTGCTTGCCTGGTTGCTTTGGCCTCAACGGAGCCATTGCGGCTCATGCGGGTACCTCTTCCGCCAGAATTGCCGCAGGCTCCGCCGTCGCGGTCTCAACCACAGCAAGCGCTGCTTCCGGCATCGCTGCGATTACGCTGGCGCCTCCTTGTACCCGATCGCCCATGCGTACTTGCAACAAAGCTTCGGCCGGCAGAATCACATCCACGCGCGAGCCAAACTTGATTAGGCCTACGCGCTGCCCGCGCTGCACCCTTTCGCCTTCGCTGAAATTGAAAACAATGCGCCTCGCCAGCAGGCCTGCAATCTGCTTGAACGTCACCTCAAAGCCCTCGCCGCGAATGGTCACGATGTTCTGTTCATTGCGGTCTGCCGAAGATGGATTCATCGCATTCAGGTAAAGCCCCTTTTGATAGCGAACCGCCGTCAGCACGCCGGAAATCGGCGAGCGATTCACATGAACGTCAAACACGCTGAGAAAAATGCTGACCCGCTGCCGAGAACCGTCAGGGGTTGAAATCGTGACCGTTTCGGTCACCAGCCCGTCGCCGGGCGACACAATCAATCCCACACCGGCGGGGATGTTTCGCTCGGGATCACGGAAAAACCAAAGGAAGAACGCCGCCAGAAGCATCGGAGGAATCGCCCAGAGCCAGCTGATTGTGGCCCAGCGAACCAATGCCGCAACCACAAGCAAACTCAAGCCGTAGATGTAACCGTCACGAACCATGGTCCCTAACGATTATACGGTTGAATTGACTCGCACAATGTCCTAGCAGGAAGACACAATTTCTGAAAGGAACGGCTTGCACCGCCGTTTGACCGATCACCCGCAATCTCCAAGCCCGAAAACTTGGCCCTGAAAGTCTACGCCATCACCGCGACGCGGTGTTCGAGAGCGTAAATCAGGTCCTTGGCGTGGAGTTTCAGTTTCTTCAAACGTACCTCTTCGAGCTGTTCGTCTTGAGAGAGGTACGGCTTTTGAATCAACTCGTCCAACCGCTGAGCGTAGCGGCGATGTTCTGCGTGCAGGCGATCAATTTCTTCACTCAGCGTGGAATCCTTTATTTCATCCATCAAGCACCCCCGCAATTCAAGGAACATTTACATATAGCTCTCTTCTACGGGAAAGGGCAAGCGGGAAGAATCCCAAAAATGAACACAGCTGTGGATTTTTGGGGCTCAAATCACGCTGAGAGTAGAAATTACCCTGCAGAGACTCCGAAGCCCTTCGGCCAGACGGCGCGATGAATCGTTCAACCCAATCTCAGTCGCCCTAAAGGTCCAGACGCATCAGAAGCGCATCCTCTATAGGATCAACATAATAGCTCGAACGACGACTCATCTCCCTGAATCCCAGCGACCCGTAAAGCCCCTTGGCCGCCAGATTCGAATTCCGCACTTCCAGCAGAACTTTCGTTACCCCTCGAAGTCGAAAATTCTTGCCAATCTCGTTGACCAACCCCCGCCCAATCCCTCGCCTCTGAAATTCCAAGGCCACGCCGACCGTTTCCAGCTCTCCTTCGGGGGGCACCAGGCTGGCCACCGCAAACCCTGCGACCAAGCCCGATTCGGCATCGCAAGCCACCAACGCAATCCGTCGCAGCGAACCAGACTCGCCGGCAACAGGGTCCACAATGTCCTCATAAACGGCGCGCGGCCATTGAGGCGCATCCTTCAGCCCAGCCGCAATCGAGAGAACCCGGTCCAAGTCCGCAGCGGTCATGGGACGAATAACCACGGGTTCAACTCCGGAACTCATGTCCGCTGGGCCAACGCCTGCACCGGGTCTCCAAATATCTCCGCGTCCGAGCGCCGCAGATAGTGCCCATCGAGCAACGCCAGATCAACAAATGCTCCAGCCCGGATTTTCGGTGCAGCCAGATCCAGCGCATCAGCCGCCGTCGGAGCCGCGACCCGCTCCACCACAGCTCCCGGCCAGGCAGCACGGATCAACTCCTCAGCCGCATCTTCGCACACCGCAATTGCTGTAGGTAGCATCTCAAATGCAACCAAGTCCGCTCGTCCGGCAAGGACTTCACGCGCCTTCCCGCTTGCCACTTCCATCCGCAGAAACACTTCGTTCCGATGCGCATCGAGCGCCGCCGACAGCACTCCAGATCCTTCCGTGCCAATCTTGCTCGCCAGCACCTCCAGCCGCGAAACCACCGCCACCGGAGTCCGAAATGGCTCCGCCAGCCCTTTCACCGCGCTCAACCCCACGCGCACGCCTGTAAAACTCCCCGGACCATTGACCGCAACAATCGCACCAACTTCCCGCAGAGCAGCGCCGTGTTGCTCCAACAGCTCTCCCACGGCCGCGACCAACGTAGCCGAATAACTGCGCCCGGCCAGTTCCGTCTGCCCCAGCAGCTCCACCCCATCCTCGGCAAGCCTGCCCAACGCCACCGAACCCGACGGCCCACACGTGTCCAAGCCAAGCACCAATCCCCCTGCGCTTAGGCCGGGTTCCACCGTCAATGGGGACGTCTCCATATTGCCTTTAGGATGACATGGCAACGCAGCCTCCTGCCATTCGAGACAAATTCGATACTCTGATAAAGCGTGACCTGAAAACTGTGACTAGCGAAACTCCGCATTAGAGCGCAGCACCACGCCCGGAGGAATTGCCGCATTGGCCGCCGCAGCGACCCAGACATTTCACGACACGTGGCGGCCGCGCGCAAACCCATGGGCCATCGCCATCACCGTCACGCTCGCCACCTTCATGGAGGCGCTCGACACCTCCATCGCCAACGTGGCCATGCCCCACATCGGCGGCTCACTCTCGGCCAGCACCGAAGAAGCCACCTGGGTCCTCACCAGCTATCTCGTTGCCAACGCCATGGTCCTCCCCATCAGCGGCTGGATCGCCAACCGCATCGGCCGCAAACGGTTCTACATGACGTGCGTCTTCCTCTTCACGGTCGCGTCCCTGCTCTGCGGCCTCGCGCCAAGCCTCCCCATGCTCGTCTTCTTCCGCATTTTGCAAGGCGCGGCCGGAGGCGGTCTCCAACCCAGCGAGCAGTCCATCCTCGCCGACACATTCCCGCCCGCCAAGCGCAGCATGGCCTTCGCAGTCTACGGAGTCGCCGTCGTAACCGCACCCGTCCTTGGCCCCACCGTCGGTGGTTGGATCGTCGACAACTACACCTGGCGTTGGATCTTCTTCCTCAATATCCCGGTCGGCATCATCTCGCTCTATCTCACCAACCGCCTCGTCGAAGACCCACCTTACCTCGCAGAAATCCGCAAGCGCAAACTAAGCGTCGATTACTGGGGCCTCGGCCTGCTCGTCATCGCCATCGGGTCTCTACAAATCATGCTCGACAAAGGCCAGGAAGACGACTGGTTCAGCTCCCGCTTCATATCCACCCTCGCCGTCACCGCAGTCCTCGGCCTCGCCATCTTCTTCTGGCGCGAGCTCTCCATCGAGCATCCCATCCTGGACCTGCGTCTCTTCGGCCGCCGCAACGTCGGCATGACCCAGTTAGTCATGTTCATGGTCGGCGTCGCGCTCTATTCATCCACTGTCCTCATCCCGCAATTCCTCCAGGAGATCATGGGCTACTCCGCCCGCCAGGCCGGCATGGCCGTCTCCTCTGGCGGATTGGTGCTCATGTTTCTCTTTCCCGTCGCCGGCGCACTCGCGCCCAGATTCGACCCGCGCAAGCTCGTGTCCATGGGATTCGTGATCACCACATTCGGCCTCTGGCGCATGACCACCATCAACCCGAACATCAGTTTCACCATGGCCGTCAGTTGGCGCGTCTTCATCGCCCTCGGCCTGCCGTTCTTGTTCATCCCCATCAACACGCTGTGTTATGCCGGCATTCCGCAGGAAAAATACAACGAGGTCAGCGGACTCACCGCGCTCATGCGCAATCTCGGCGGCAGCGTCGGCATCAGCTTTGTCACCACTCTGCTAGCGCGATCCAGCCAGAAGCATCTCGCCATGCTCGCACCCGACACCGCGCCCGGCAATCCTCCATTTGAAACCGTGCGAAGAGGCCTCGCTGGCGCCTGGATGCAAAACGGCTCAGCTTTGCCCGATGCCATCCACAACGCCGGAGCACAGATCTTCGGCATGGCGCAGGTCCAGGCCCGCCTGCTCGCCTACGTCGACGTAATCTGGGTCATGGTCGGCGTCACCACAATCCTCATCCCGCTGCCCTTCCTGATGAAACGCCCAAGGAAGGTCGCAGCAGCAGCGCCGGTGCACTGAGCACTCGAGACATCACTTTTCAGCGTGCGACTCTTGATGGTAAGGTCAGAGGGAGGTCAATAACGGCATGACGGATTATCTTCAGAAGCTAGTTGAAGCAGCCCGCAGCGCTCCCTTTCCCAAGGATGAGCGCGAAGCTCAGCGGCGCAGTTTCGCTTACGGCAACACGCACATTGAGAACGAGAGAATCACGCGGGAAATGGTCGACGAACAAGCCGAGGCGCTTAAGCAATCTCAAAGTAAATGATGGATGAAAGTACTGGTCATAGCCGGGCGTTCGATGCAGAGATAATCTCTGACCCAGAACTAAGAGCTCGCCAGGAAGCTCTGAACGGTCTTCGTCAATTCGATACTGTTGTCAGAATGGTCGAGACTTTCGTCGATCCAGAACGTCAGCCATTCAAGTTCCGTCCTTCTCACTTGTTGAGTCTCCACCGGGAAGCGTTGGCAGGCATATCCGGCTACGCGGGAAACTGGAGGCCCTCCGATATCGAGATTGGGGGAAGCAAGCATAAACCACCGGCTGCATTCGAGGTTCCGCTTCGGGTCGAGGAGTTGTGCGACTACATAAACGAAAAATGGAACGACAAGAGCCCGATGCACTTGGCCTCGTACGTCATGTGGAGACTGAATTGGATTCACCCGTTTACAGATGGAAATGGGCGAACGTCCAGAGCTGCCTCATACATGATCCTTTGCGTAAAAATGGGCTATGTTCTACCTGGTAAGAAGACAATTCCGGACCAGATTGCCGAGAACAAGGCACCATACTACAAAGCGCTTGAAGCTGCGGATGACGCTTGGGACGAACGCAGAATCGACCTGACTGCGATGAAGGACCTATTGAGCTCAATGCTTGCGAAACAGCTGTATGAAGTCCACGCACAAGCTCAATCTGGAGGCGAATAGTCCCACCTCCAGTCAGTTTGTCCGTCAACCTCACACCGCCCCCAGCGCCCCATCCAAATCTGCAATCAAATCGTCCTTATCCTCAATCCCGATCGACAACCGAATTCGCCCCTCCGTAATCCCCATTCCCGCCCGCGTCTCCGCGCTCACCGAGGCATGAGTCGTCGTAGCCGAGTGCGACGCCAGAGACTCCACGCCCCCCAGTGACTCCGCATTCAGAAATAACTTCAACGCACCCAGAAACCGTCCCGCCTCCTCGCGCCCCTTCAACTCGAAGCTCATCATCGACCCAAATCCTTTTTGCTGCCGCACCGCCAACGCATGTTGCGGATGGCTCTTCAATCCCGGATACGCCAGCTTCTCCACCTTCGAATGCGTCGATAGAAACTCCGCGACAGCCCTCCCGTTCTCCTCATGCTGCTTGATCCGCAGCGGCATCGTCTTGATCCCCCGCAGAACAAGAAAACATTCGAACGGCGACAGAATGCTGCCCGCCGCCTTCTGCACCAGCAGAAACCGCTCCTTATGCTCGGGCTTGGTCCCAATCAGCGCGCCGCCAATCCCGTCCGAGTGCCCATTCAAATACTTCGTCGTCGAATGCATCACGATGTCCGCGCCCAGCGCAATCGGGCTCTGCAGCGCCGGCGACAGAAACGTGTTGTCCACGCTCACCTCCGCGCCATGCGCATGCGCAATCGCACACACACCCGCAATGTCTGTCAGGATCATCAGCGGATTGCTGGGCGATTCGATATGCACCAGCTTCGTCTCCGGCCGCATCGCCGCTTCCACAGCCTTCAAGTCGCTCGTGTCCACATACTCAATCTCGATCCCGTAGCCCGAGACGATCTGATCAAAAAGCCGCACCGTGCCCGCATACACGTCGCGCGAACACACCACGTGATCGCCAGCGCGCAGCATCGCCACCAGCGCATAAATTGCCGCCATGCCGCTCGCAAACGCGTGGCCGCTGTGTCCGCCTTCCAGCGCCGCCAGCGCCGTCTCCAGCCGGTCGCGCGTCGGGTTCCCGGCACGCGAGTAGTCCCAGCCCCGGTCCGTGCCAATGCCGGTCAGTTCAAACGTCGAGGAAAGATACAAAGGCACATTCACCGCGCCCGTCAATGGGCAAGGATGCTGCCCCGCATGCACAGCAAGCGTCGAGTACTTGTATTCAGCCATGATTGTTTTTAGCGATTGCTCCTGCCTCTAGCTTACCGGGACTGGCCGTCCAGGCAAAAGCTTCGCGTGGCTACGATGCTCCTCAACTCCTAAAGCCCGTCATCCCGAGCGAACGCAGTGAGCCGAGGGATCTGCGGTTGTCTTTCACACCGCTTCAATCCGGGTATGGAATCATCATCCCGACCAACGGCAGATCCATTGACCCGCTGTTCTGGTCAATAATGGGACAGAGCGGTAGCCCACGCTCTCCCGAAACAAACCAAATTTCACAGGAGCAGTCGCATGGCCGACCTTCCCCCTGAGCCAACTCTACGTATGCTACAAAACTACCTCGCGGAGGTGTGCCAGGACCGCGGCTGGACCAAGGACAGTCCGCCCGAGAAATTCGTCCTCTTCATCGAAGAAGTCGGTGAACTGGCCAAGGCCATCCGAAAAAAATCCGGCCTCTACAGCGAAGCCGCGAAGCAGTCCTCCTTCGATCTCGAAGAAGAATTCGCCGATGTCCTTAGCTATCTTCTCGACCTCGCCAACTGTCACGGAGTCGATCTGGAGTCAGCCTTCCGCGCCAAGGAGCGAGTCAACGAGTCGCGCATCTGGCATTGAGAAATCCCGAGGAATACCCCGCCTCCGTCCTACACTGAAAACGCGGAAGAAGGAGGACACCGAAAATGTCCCGGCCACGCATCCCCGCGCCCCTGCTGCACCTCGTTCTAGCCTGCCTCCTCGCCTGCACAATCCCGCCGCTCGCCCACGCGCAATCCTGCGGCGCGCACGGCATCGCCGTACAGGTACTAGGCTCTGGAGGGCCCGAGCTACAGGACAAACGCGCCTCCAGCAGCTACCTCATCTGGCAGGACGGCCGCGCGCGCGTCCTTGTCGATGCAGGAGGCGGAAGCGCCCTCCGTTTCGGCGAGAGCGGCGCGCAGATGTCCGACCTCGATCTGCTCCTGTTCTCCCACTTCCACGTCGATCACAGTGGCGATTTCGCCACGCTCATCAAATCGTCGTGGTTTGAAGATCGCAACCGACCCCTGCCCATCTACGGCCCCACCGGAAACAACTTCATGCCTTCGACCACCGAGTTCGTCTCCGACCTCTTCGGCGACCACGGAGCGTACGGCTATCTCAGCGAGCTTCTCGTGCCGGGAGAAGAAGGTGCCTACAAAATGCAACCCCATAACGTCGCAGGGAGCGCGAAACCCGCCATTCAATTCAGCAACGGCGATCTCGCCGCGTCCTCGGTCCGCGTCATTCACGGAGCAGTCCCCGCTCTGGCATGGCGCATCGCAATCGGCGGCAAATCCATCGTCTTCAGCGGCGACACGAACGGCAATGACCCGGCTCTCGTCCTATTAGCCGCAGATGCAGACGTGTTCATCGCCCACAACGCCGTGCCCGAAGGGGTAACCGGCGTCGAGAGAAATCTGCACATGCCTCCGTCGGCCATAGGCCAGATTGCAGCCGACGCCCACGTAAAACACCTGGTCTTGTCGCACCGCATGCTGCGCACCCTGGGTAAAGAAGCCCAAACCCGATCCGAGATCCGCAAGCGCTATTCGGGACCCCTCGAATTCGCCAACGACCTCGATTGTTTCCCCGTGCAATAATCGCAGCCATTTTCGAAGAATTCCCCGTCTTCAACCTAGACTGGGAATGCAGAAAAATCCGCGGCGGGCAGATCCATGGGGACGAAGGGTACCCCCTACCCCCTCCAATATTTGCAGTTTTGCACATCGATTTTGCTGAGAATTTCGCCAAACTGCGAGAGATAGCTGGAACCCCGTCACCCACAGCGAACAACTTCTCCGCGGCTCAAAATTTTCCCAGACCTTCGCGAAATTCTTCGCAAATCCCGCGCAACACCTGTGACAGATGCCGCAATTGTTCCACGTGGAACAATTTTGAGCCTTGGGATAATTCTGGAACCATCGCAACCAAGCTACGTGGCCACGCGAAGCTATTGCCTGGACGGCCAGTCCTTCCACGTGGAACAGTTTTGAGCCGCGCAGCTACTTCTGGCCGCCCCCCGCAGTCTTCTTCGCCACGCGCGTCGCGGGATAGTACCCGGTGCGCGTCCGCACTTCAAGCTTGCCCATGCCAGCTGCCTGCGCGGTCACCTGCACCCGCCGAAAACCCGGCTGGGTCGTCGGCTTGGTCGAGTGGTAGCCAATCGTGTATTGGTTGCGCACATCGCGCGCCACCTCGGCCGCAATCTCGTCCACCTGCTCCATCGACTTGGGGAAGAATGCCACGCCGCCCGTCTCGCCAGACAGCATCTCGAGCGCCCGCCGCGCATGCCGCACCTCGGAGTGCGTCATCTCATCGCCAAACAGCAATCCAATCGCGTAAATCACCGGCCCCGAAAGCTGCTGCACACGCCGAATCGTCTGCTCCAGAGACAGTGTGGAAGCGTTGTCTTCCCCATCCGTGATAATGACGAGCACCTGCTTCGGCCGCTTGCCATCCGCCACCAACTTGTCCGCAGACGCCACTACGGCATCGTAGAGCGCCGTGCCTCCGCGCGACTCAATGTGCGATAAACCATCGCGGAGTTTGCTCACATCGCCGGTGAATTCCTGGTCGATGAAAGCCTCGTCGGAGAAATTCACCACGAACGCCTCGTCCTGCGGATTCGAAGCTTCAATCAAATCCAGAGCGCTCTTGTTTACCGCCGGCCGCTTGCGCGACATCGAACCGGAGTTGTCCACCACCAGTCCAATCGACACCGGCAGATCGGTGTGCTGGAAGCTGATGATGTTCTGCTTCACGCCATCCTCGAGGACCTGGAAGTTTTCGCTCTTCAGCGTCTGCACAATGTGCGACCCCTCGAGCACCGTGGCGTTCAGCACGACTTCGTCCACATTGGTGCGCAAGATGTAGCCTTCGCTCTCCTTGCGAACGGCGGGACCGGCGGCAGCGGGCGCCTCTGCATCGGGCGAGCGCACCGGATCGCGGTCTTCGGTAAGCGAAGGCGGAGGGGCCTGCGACGGCTTGGCGGGCGGTTGTTGCGCCCACAGCGGCAGCGTCGAGAGAGATAAAAGGATTAAGCAGGTAGCTTTATTGCAATGGCGCATAGTAGCCGGTACGAGCATGAACAGTGAGCTGAGGCAATCCCGGTGGAGGATTGAGCTTCACCTTCACTTTACGCCACTTGCCATCGCGGCTCATGTCCTTGGGCGTGTAGCCTATTACATATTGGTTGCGTAACTCGGTCGAAATCTTCTCCGCGATGTCGCCCATCTCTGAGATATCGTCGACTCTGTAGAGACGCCCACCCGTCTCCTCCGAGAGCTCGTTCAGCAGTGCCGGGCCTGTCCGCTCTTCGGGAGTCGCCGCATACGGGTCGAAAATCCCAATCGAATAAATCTCCACATCCGACTCCCGCACCTGCGCGCGTACTTCACCCTCGGTATACCGGGAGCGATTATCGCCGCCGTCCGAGACCACAAGCAGAGCCTTGCGCTCATGCTTCGCTTCTTTCATTTTTTGCACGCCATAATAGATTGCGTCCAGCAGAGCCGTGCGATGCCCGCTTTTTACCGTGGCGAGCCGCGCTTCGATGTCTTCTACTGAGCTGGTGAAATCCTCAATCAGCTCCGGCCTGTCATTGAACCCGATGACAAAAAATTCATCTTCGGGATTGGCCGTCTTGATGAACTGCAAAATCGAATCGCGCGCCCGAATCAACTTCGACGACATGGAACCCGAAAGGTCAAAGATGATCCCAATCGACACCGGCGCATCTTCGCTAACAAAAGTCGAGATCTTCTGCTCTCCATTGTTCTCGTAAAGCTGGAAATCCTCTTTTTCAAGGCCCGTCACAAGGCGATTCATGGGGTCGGTCACCGTGATGGGAACCAGGACCATATCGACATTCATACGGATCAAAGCGCCCGGCCGGGCTCTCGCGGCGGCGGCACCCGTCACAGCCGGAGCTTCGGCTCCTGCAGGCGCGCCCGTCGCCGGATTGGACGCGGGCGGCGGTGTCACATGCACTTTGTTGAGTGGATCGTCCTGGCTGCTGGCGCGCGTCACACAAAGCAGGACGGCTAGCATGAGGAAAAAGAGATCTAGCCGCGGCCTGCTCCAATGCGCGCACGAAAGCGCATGAAGGAGCCGGCGCCTGCCTCCTGATTCATCACGCCGATGGAGTTTCGTATTCATTCCGGGATACCAGAGATTGAAGGCGATATTAGCACGCTTGGCAAAGGGCTGGCGTCACCGCTGTGTCATCCATTTGTCAAAGCGGTCGACACCCGCTCAGACTCCACAAAAACCCGTATGGCCCTGGGATACAATCGAGCCTGTGCGGTCACCCACCCAGTGAATTATTGGGATGTGGAACGTGGCGCAAATCCAACCTTTTCAACGGGGAGCAAGACCTTCCTCATGGCCGGTATTTATCCATTTCGCGCCTGGCGCTACAATCCCTCCGCAGTAAAGCTGGAAGAAGTCGTCACCCAGCCATACGACAAAATCTCGCCGGCGATGCAGCAGGCCTATTACAAGCGGAGCCCCTTCAACCTTGTCCGCATTATCCTGGGTTTGCCCGAGCTGTTCGATGCGGAGCGCGGCGAAAGCGTATACACCCGCGCAGCCCGCGACTTTCGAGCATGGCGCGAACAAGGCGTTCTCGTCCAGGAAAAAGATCCCTGCATTCTGGCTTACTCGCAGCGCTTCACTGTGCCCGGCTCCAACGTGATCAAGGAGCGCCGAGGCTTTATCGCTCTTGGCAAGCTGCACGATTACGCGGAGAAGGTTGTCTTCCGCCACGAATACACATTGTCGAAGCCCAAGAGCGACCGGCTTAACCTGCTCAAGGCGACGCACGCGCATTTCGGCCAGATCTTCATGCTCTACTCCGATCCCGCCGGCAGCGTGGAGAAGATTCTCTACGACGGCAACAGTCCGGCTGAAGTTGAAGTCACCGATGAATACGGCGTTTTGCATCGCCTGTGGAAGGTCAGCGACCCGGCAACGATTCGTTTGCTGACAACCGCAATGGCCGACAAGAAGCTCATCATCGCCGACGGTCATCACCGTTACGAGACGGCTCTCAATTACTCCAAGGAACACGCGCCTGCATCGCCGGCAAGAAACGAGCACAGCACCAATCAGTTGCCGCAGCCCGCATTTCCTGAAGCCGCCGTCATGATGACCTTCGTCAACATGGATGCGGATGGCCTCTTGATCCTGCCTACCCATCGCGTGGTGCATGGCCTCGGAATCGAAGACACCACCACGTTTACTCAGGCCAAGGAATTCTTTACGGTGGACGTGCTCCCCGAGGGCAACGCAGAGAGTTATCTCAACACATTGAAGGCGCAAAAAGGCACCGCCTTTGTGGCCGTGACCCGCAATGCGGCATTCCTGATGTGCGCAAAGCCCGAAGCTGCCGCAGCGCTGGCCGAGCTCCCGGAGCACCAGCGCCGGCTCGACCTCAGTTATCTGCACACGATCGTTCTCGACCGGCTTCTCGGCCTCGACGCCGAAAAGGTGCGCGAGCAAACCAATATTCGCTATCTTCGCGACGCAGGTGAAGCCGTCGACCAGGTCCGCCGTGGCGAGGCTGACGTCGCATTTCTCATCAACCCCGTCACCATGGAACAACTTCGTGAAGTGGCCTTTGCCGGTTCGGTCATGCCGCAAAAGTCCACTGATTTTTATCCCAAGCTCTTAAGCGGTTTGGCAATTTATGCGTTGGACTAGAGCCTTCATCGGGCTCAACGTTTTTTATTCGATCGCACTTCTCGCGGCATTCGAACCAGCTTCGATCGCCGTGGCACAGACGCCAAATCCTGCTGCCAGGTTTGCCGTGGTTCTCGATGCAGCGCACGGCGGCGATGACACCGGCGGCCGACTCGCGAGCGGCCAGATGGAAAAGGCCGCCACTCTCGCATTCAGCGTGCACCTGCGTTCTCTGCTCGCCGCCCGCGGCATGGCGGTGATCACGACTCGCGAATCCGATGCAGCGGTCGATCCCGCAATCCGCGCGCAAATCGCCAATCGTTCCAAAGCCGAAGCCTGCCTGAGCCTGCATGCCACGGAGAGCGGATCGGGGATTCACCTTTTCACTTCGTCCCTTCAGCCCAGCCAACCCGCACGCTTTCTTCCCTGGAAAACTGCGCAGTCCGCGTTCGTCGAGCGGAGTATCGCCCTTGCCGGCGCACTCAACTCCGCTCTGCTGCATGACGGCTTCAACGTCACCCTTAGCCGCACTGCGCTCATCACCGTCGACAACATGACTTGCCCCGCCTTGGCGATTGAAATCGCCCCCTTGCGCGGCCCGGACGGCAAAGTCACCTCCGAGCCCGACGATCCCGACTATCAGGCGCGCGTCGCAACTACACTCGCGGCGGCGCTTCTCGAGTGGCGCCTGGAGCCTCGCCAGCCATGATTCCCCGTCACCAGAAAATCCTTTTCTCGGTGCTGCTCGCCGCCGCGCTCATCATGACCGGCGTACTCTGGCACCTGCGCCAGCGCGCGCATGAGCGTCTCCTGGCCGGTGAAGATTCCGCTCCGACCAAGGCTCCCGAGATCGCGCCCACGGAGCAGGCCACGCTGCTGGTTGCGAATGACGCCGATGGCTCTCTGCTGGTGCAGGCGCGGTCCCTGCCCCTTCCCGGGGATCCAAACGCCCGGGCCCGCGTCTTGCTGGGCGAGTTGCTCGATCTCTATGCCGCCCCCGACGCGGCGCATCCCGTCACCGGCGGAGCGTCCGGCATCGCACAGGTTTTCCTCTTGCCTGTTCCGAGTTCGAAAGACAGTCAGAATTCCAGCGATGAGTTGGCTGTCGTCAATCTCACCGGCAACTTTGCCGCTACCCATCCCTCCGGCCTTGAGACGGAAACTTTGACTGTGCTTTCCATCTGCGGGACGCTGCGCGCCAACCTTCCTCACGTGACGCAGGTGCGTTTTCTGGTAGACGGCCAGCAGCGCCCCAACTTAGCCGGACACGCCGACCTGACGCGCACTTATTTAACTGCCGACGCCGTGTCCACCGGAGGATCGAATCCGTGAACAGTCCGCAAACCAACCCGTTACCAACCGCGCCCACTATCGGCGTCTTCGACTCCGGCTTCGGCGGCCTGACGGTGTTACGGGCACTTGTCGCCCGCCTACCCCACGCACATTTCGCCTTCATCGGCGACACCGCCCGCCTGCCTTATGGATCCAAATCGCGCCGCACCATCGCCCGTTACGCCGTCGAAAGTGCGCAGTTCCTGGTCCGCGAACAGGGAGCCGAATTCCTCGTCATCGCCTGCAACACGGCCAGCGCTCTGGCACTCGACGCCATTCAGGCCGCCGTGCCGGTCCCAGTTCTTGGCGTCATTGAGCCTGGCGCGGCAAACGCCCGCGCCTCTTCGCGCAGCGGCGATGTGCTCGTCATCGCCACCGATGCCACCGTGCACAGCCACGCCTACGCAGCCGCTTGCAGCGCACTCGGCATGCGGGCCCTGGAGAAAGCCTGCCCCTTGCTCGTTCCGCTCGTCGAGGAAGGCTGGACCAATCATCCGGTCACTGAGCAGGTCATCCGCGTCTATCTCGACGAGCTACTAAGCGACGCGGCAGCACAAGGCCTCCATCCCGACACGCTCGTCCTCGGCTGCACCCACTATCCGCTGCTGCGTCCGCTCATCGAGCGCGCCGTGCCGGCGGGAATGAAGGTGATCGACTCCGCCGAATCCGCAGCAGACGCCGCGGTGCTTCTCATTAATGGCAAAGATGAAACCGTATCGGACTCCACTGCTGTGTCCGGCGGTGCCAGCCGCGTTTCGCCGACCGCGCCTCCGGGGTCCCCGCGGACAGGTCTTCGTCCGTGGGGTGGTCAGGTCCGATGCTTCGCCACAGACTCCGTGGAGAAATTCGAGCGCCTTGGCTCGCGCTTTCTCGGCCGCCCCGTCGGCAAGGTCGAGCTCGTCGATCTAGGCGGCTAAGGTGTTCTCCAATAGACGTGCTCTTTGGGCTGCAGTGCAAGGTGGCTTTTACTTCCGCCCCAACGACGAAGACCTGTCGCCGGGGCCCCGGAAGGAAAAAGCCACTCAGAGATCAAGGCTTCGGCATACACCAATTGGAGAACCGCTGTAGCGTCTAACATCGACTGATATCCTAAGGATTGGTTGCGCCTCCAATAGCTCCACTCTTCAAGCGAACCATCGAGGAACACGACAAGCATGATCGACTTGGCAGGTAAGACAGCTGTGGTTTTTGGGCTGGCTAACAAGCGTTCCATCGCCTGGGGCATTGCCCAAAAGCTGCACGCGGCCGGCGCCACCCTGGCCATCTGTTATCAGAACGAACGCATGAAGCTCGAAGCCGGAGACCTCATCAAGGAACTCCCCGGCGCCTCCGGCTTCCAGTGCGATGTCTCCGTCGATAGCGAAATCGATTCGCTCTTTGCCGCTCTCAAGGAAAAATACGGCAAGCTTGATGTCCTGGTGCACGCGGTCGCATTTGCACCCCCAACAGAACTGCGCGGCGAGTTCATCAACACCAGCCGCGAGGGCTTCCGCACCGCGCTCGATGTCAGCGTTTACTCGCTCATCGCCGTCAGCCGCGCCGCTGTGCCGCTCATGACCGAGGGCGGCAGCATCATGACACTCACCTATTACGCCGCTGAAAAAGTCGTGCCCAACTACAACGTGATGGCGGTCGCGAAAGCTGCGCTCGAGTCCACCATTCGTTATCTTGCATGGAATCTCGGCCCCAAAAACATTCGCGCCAATGCCATTTCCGCCGGGCCGATCAAGACCCTCGCCGCGCGCGGTGTCGGCGATCTAACCGAGATGATGAAGACTCACGCCGACCGCGCCCCACTCCACCGCAACGTCGATCAGCTGGAAGTCGGCGGCTTAGCGCTCTTCCTGGCCAGCGATCTGGCGACTGCTATCACGGGCGAAACCATCTACGTCGACTGTGGCTACAACATCATGGGCTTCTGAAGTCGGTCAGCAAGCAGCTTCATTTTCGAATCGTCTATTGCGCGTCCAAAGCGGCCGGCCGATAAGGCCGCCGTTTTGCCGGACGGGGTGCGACTCCCACTGCGACCGGCTGCGCCGCGCGCTCAGCCTGTGCTCCGCTCGCCTCAATCCCGATCACAACCGGATGCGCATTGCCGCTCTGGCCTTGCGACGCACTCGAAGCGATCCCCACCACCACGGGCTGCGCGTTCGACGCTTCTCTCGCCGACCCGCTCGAAAAGATCCCTACAACCACCGGTTTGCCTTTCCCCTGCTGGCTTTTCGAATCGGTCGACGCAATCCCGATCACGTTGGGTGGCAGAATTCTGCGTTCCGTCAACTGCTCCTTCGCTACAGCGATCGGAGTTTCGATTAACGTTCCATTCTTGTGGTTCGGCGGAATTATGTCCGCGCGGGGTCTCCGATGCGCAGCCGCCGATGTTTTCCGCGCAGGATGTCTGGCCGCGATGCCGTGCCTAGTATTTCGAAAGGACGTGGACGATGGGTCGGCTTTGAGAACCACCGTTCTCTCCATTGAACCGTTGATCACTTCCACGCTCGTTCCCGCCGATGCAGCTTTGGTATGCCTGCGTACACCAATCGCCGGTCGGGCTGTGTTGGAATTCGCATTGAAATCCGTGATCACCCGCGAATTTCCATTAATCACTTCCACAGCAGGCGCAGTCTGCGCAGTCACGTTCTTGCCGGAAGATGGGGCCGTTGTCCCATTCTGTTGATCGGGGATTTGCCGTGTAACGGCAGACGATTGCAACGCAAAGATCAGGCAAAGCGCCAGACAGGGCACAAAGCTCGGAATGGCCTGACCTGCCCTGGCCTGAATGGAACGCATATACGTGTACCCCGTGCGGAGAAGTATACCGAGCGCGCAAGGGCCGGTCCAGAACCCCAAAGTTTAATCGGAAGTTATTGATAGTAGGTCGCGCGGATCTACTGGAGCTTCAAATGCTGGCGGAGCGACGCGCGCGTGGCCCCACGGCAGGTGGCAGGTGGCGCTTAGTCTCTTAACGTCACAGTAATCTTGCGGGCGTCGCCGCCGGCCGACGAGATCGCAATTTCTCCGGTCGCCTTTTTGCGGATGCTTTTGAACTTGTCGCCCCACTCCACCAGCACCAGCGCATCGGGTGTCAACAACTCATCCAATCCCAGCGTCTCCAGTTGCCGCTCGCCTTCGAGACGGTACACGTCGATGTGGTAGAGCTTCACAGGCTTGCCGTCGAGCGCGCCATCGTATTCGTGCAGAAGAGTGAATGTCGGACTTGTCACTTCATCGGGCTCGGCCGCGTCCAGAGCCTGCGCAATACCCTTCACCAGGGTTGTCTTGCCGGTGCCAAGGTCGCCGCGCAACAGCAACAGCTGGGGTGGCTTCAGCAGCTTCACCAGCTGGCGCCCGACTTCTACAGTATCGGCGCCGCTTTGGGTTGTGAACTCGTGCTTCCGGCCTTCAGTGGTAGGTACGGCGCTCGTCATTCTTCAACCCTCGTGCAGGTCTGCTGCAAACAATGTCCCTGCAACCAAACATAACCGTTCGGACGGCCTGAGCGAAAGCGAAAAGCCCGAGAAAATTCGCGTAACGAGTCCGTCGGCAGCAGCGTGTGCTCATCTGTATCGATCACAGCCAAATCGGCGGCCAGACCGTGCAAATAAACGGCAGCCTCCACGGCACGCGCTGTCTCATTTTGATACTGCGCCAACAGGCCCGCGATCAAGCCCGTCAACATATCGCCGCTGCCGCCTTTGGCCATCGCCGGATTTCCCGTGGTGTTCACGGCTACCGATCCATCGGGGTGCGCGATCAAGGTACGCCAGCCTTTCAGCACCAGTGTGACGCCATTTTTCTGGGCGAAGCTGCGCGCAACTTGCAGCCGGTTCGCCTGGATCTCCGCGACAGTCTTGCCAGCCAGCCGCGCCATCTCCCCCGGATGCGGCGTGAGCACCAATGTGCGCCCTTCCTTGCCGAGCTTGCCTAACTTCGCCCTCAACTGTGGATTTGCCGCCAAAGTATTTAGCGCATCGGCGTCGATCACTACCGGAATCTTCGTTTCCGCAAACACGCTGGTCAGCAGCTTCACAACACCCGGCCCCTGGCCCAGCCCCGGCCCAACCGCGATCACCGTTTTGCCGGTCGTGAGCGACTCGAACAATTCGGGTGTGAGACCCTTTGAAGCAATTTGTCCTGCCGAGTTCGCAGGGATCGGCCACGTCATCAATTCAGGCGCATAGGCGGACACCTGCGGCAATACCGGTGCGGGCACCGCCGCTGTCACCAGGCCTGCCCCGGCGCGCATCGCCGTTAGAGAAGTCATTGCCGGCGCACCCGACTTGCCGACTGACCCACCGATCACCAGCACGTGGCCGAATTTTCCTTTGTTCGAATCGGCCGGTCGCGCCTGCTCGGTCAACGCATGCGCGCTACCAGCCCATGTCAGTTGCAGTTCCGAAACAATTGCCACATCCGGCGAGCCGATTGGCGCGATCACAATCGGTTGATCCCAGCGCCGCGTCAGTTGTCCGAAGACATGTGCCGGTTTGGGAGCGGTAAAAGTGATCACCCCATCGGCTGGAAAAACTGATGTATCGAGAGAAGCTTTAAACGAATCCGCTGGCCATCCTGAAGGCAGATCGATCGCCAGCACCGGCGCTGGGTTGCCTTGAATCCACTCGAGCGCCGCAAGCGCCATTCCCTTCAGCGGAGGAGTAAATCCGGTGCCCACCACCGCATCCACAATCAGATCCGTATCGAGCGCGCTCTTGTACTGAGCCAACTCCTCTGCACTTTTGACGACGTGAATAAGGCCGTGCGCGGGACTCGCCAACTCACGCCATGCAGCCGCAGCGTCCCCCGCCATTCCTTCCGGCGTGCCCAGCAGGATGGTTGTCACTTTCATGCCCGCAGTGGCCAGCATGCGAGCCGTCATCATGCCGTCGCCGCCGTTGTTGCCGCGACCGCATAAGACAGTCACTCGCTGCACTTTGGGAAACTGTTCACGCGCGAAGCCCGCGACGGCAGCCGACGCCGCACGCATCAGCTTCAACGACGGTACGCCGAACCGTTCCGTGGTGACTCGATCGCACGCCTGCATTTCCGCAGCCGACAACACTCGCATGCATCTATGCTATAGCGGCAACCGGCGCGCAGAGCCGGCGACCACTATGAGCCGCCGCCGTCGCACGTCATCCGCCGCGATAGAAGGAGTCCTTCATGAATCAAGCAAAGGCCGCAAGCGCCACCGCAGCGACGTCCACCTTCGATCTCCAGGCGCTCGCTGCCAAATTTCCGCCCAGCGCCACGCCCATGCTGCTCGATATCCGCCTTACCGACGAGCCCTCTGCCAGCTCGCGGCTCTTTCGCATCTACCGGCCAGCTCCGGCGCACTATCACAAGACTTGCGATGAGTATTTGCAGGTGATTCAAGGCCGCGGCAAATTCATCGTCGGCGGCGGCGAGCCGGTCGAGCTTGGTCCCGGCCAATTGCTCTTCTTTCGCCGCAACACGGTTCACGCCATTCCCGAAATCGTCGAAGGGCCGCTGATCATCTTCTCCGTCGATACGCCGCGTCGCGATCCGTCAGACGTAACCTTCGTCGATCCGTCCTATGGCACGGCGCTGGACTTCATTCAAACCATCTATCCTGCGTGATTTCGCTTGAGCACGAAGTTGCTGCGGCCCGCCCGTACTGAGCCGTCAGTACGCTGACACGCCCGGATTCAAAACTCGATTCTGGCCTGAAATGCAATCATGCGCGGCGAGCTGTCGCCGCCCAGGCCCACGCCCAGCAGCCCTGTTGGCGGCGAGATAGTGCTTTCCAGCGTTCCGAATTTCGCCGGGATGTAAACGCCCGGTACACCGGCTTCCACATTACTGGGCAACGCAAAGTTCGGATGATTGAAGGCGTTGAACATCTGCACGTCGAAGCGCAGAGATACCGCCTCTCTCATCGGAAATCTTCGCGTCACGTAGATATCCGAATCCGTGAAATGTGGACCGCGTACCGTGTTGCGTCCTGAATCCCCGAATTGGCAATTGGCTGCTGAATCGCCTCCCGTGCAAGCTCCTGTCGTGGGATCGACGACGGAGATGAAAGCGTCGGGATTCAGCCATTGCCGAGTTCCCGTCACGGTTACGCCGTCATAAGCCGCTCTGCGGTAGACCGGCACGCCCGCAACTTTGCGCGCAAATTGCGGTCCACTCGCCTGAAAGACGCCGTTGCCCCCAGCCGTGTAGGGCTGGCTGAGAACCGTGAACGGAAGCCCGGAGTGGAGGAATGCCGTTTCGGAGAGCGACCAGCCGCGCAATAGCGCTCGCAGCAGTCCGTGCGCAGAATCAAAGGGAATCTTGTAGACGCCAAACGCCGACACGTTGTGGCGCACATCGTAGTCGCAGTCGCCATATTGCCGGTTTAGCTCACCTGGCAGCGGCGACAAAATTCCTTGCGCAGAAAACGAGAGCAGGCCGCCGTTCGACACCTCGTCGAGGCAATGACTGAGCGTATAGTTCGCGCGTAGCATCAGACCGCCAATCTGCTCGTTCACGCTGGTCTGCAATCCGGAGTAGCTGCTGTTCGCATCCGTGCGAAACTCATTCACGCTGCCAAATCGCTGATCGAGCGGCCGGCTGTAGAGATAAGGCGCAAAGCACCCATCGCAGACCGTCTGGTAGCCGTTCAACTCTACCTGGTACGGTTCATGCACTCCTCGCGTGCCGACATAATCGAGGCGTGCCGAACCGTGCGCACTCAGCTGCTGTTCGACACCCAGGTTGTACTGGTAGTAGTAGGGCGTCTTCAGGGTGCCCGTGGGAAATGTATTCAGACTTACTGCCAGGGGACACACGGGCGCATTGGCCGCAATTCCGGCGCACGGCGCGGCGCTCGAGTTAAAGACTGACTGGAAGCTGCGGTTGGCGTTGGCCGTTGCGTCGTCCGCGCTTCCGGCCACTCCAGGCGCAACCGCCACGCCACCCACCTGCCCGCCAATGCCGCCGACGAAGGTCGGTGCATACGGCGCGTTGGTCGCTGCCAGGTCGGCAATCTGCGCCGGAATAATGTCGTTGAAGACGCCGAAACCCGCGTGTACCACCGTACCGCGTGTTACCTCGTACGCTGCTGAAACGCGCGGCTGCCACACAACAAGCGGAGTGGCAGGAAAGAGCTCGTGCACATTTGCCTCAATAGCTTGATTGAGCGGCTGGGCCACGTCATGGGATAAATCCAGAAACGATCCTGCAGGCCGTGCAAAAAGTCTCTGCTGGTTCACGGGATTGGTATTCCAGGTCGCCCGCATCCCCGCAGTGAGTGTGGCACGTGCCGCCGGTTTGAAAGTGTCCATCGCGTACAGATCAAGATTGCCGGCGGCCACCGGCTCTTTCAGCGCAATAGGAAACGTGCGGCTCTCCGTGTAGGCCGCGCCGTAGGTGAATTGCGCCAGGTCGTTGTAGACCGCCGTGGGGACCGTTCCTTCGCCTAGATCGTAATCGCTCGCGTCGATGCGCCGCGTATTGATGCCGAATCGATAACTTTGTTTGCCGCGCGTCCAGTCCAGGTTGTCGTTGATCTGCCACTGCGTAACCTTGCGTCCTTGCGGATAGGTATTGTCGTTGCCGCCTACGGGGGTGAAGGGCGCGTTCGCGCTGCCTGCCTCCAGCACCACGGGGAATGTCTGCTCGACCTGCGCAAAATTGTTCGGCTCAAAGATGCTGGCATACCAGCTTGCGCCAGGGTTGAACTGGTTGACGAGATTGGGTCTGAAGATATGCGTGTACCCAGCCACCAGCGTGCGCTGCGGCTGCGGCGAGTACGAATTGAAGATGGGATTGATGGGATCGGTATAAGCGGCTTGCAGGCCCGTGTCCTGCTGGAAGCGGTACCAGACGCTGTTGTGCGCATCAATCGTGTGGTCGATCTTGACGACGACCAGATTCTCGTAGTCGCTGTTGTTCAGGGACTCTTGTTGCTGGTTGGCGCATCCGCTGCCATTGGTCTGGGTGCCGGGCAACAGCGCGCCGCCCGCATCAAGCGGGCACGAGCTCACCGCCACCGGCGTTCCCGCTGTGTTGCGATAGAGATTGAACATCGATTGATAAAAAGCTGTCTCTTCCGGCTCGGCCGGCAATGCGGTTCCAGTAATCGGATCCGTGCCTCCCATCAGCAACTGGTGCAGCACATACTGCTGATAAGCCGGCGACGGCACAACGGCCTGTGAAACCAGCGGCAATGCAATGCGGATCCCCTCGAGATGCAGAAAGAAGAACAGCCGGTCGCGCCGGATTGGGCCCCCTACGCTTCCACCAAACTCATTCACCGTCGAGCGCGGCTTCTTCGCAATGTTTCCCTCTGTGTCGTTCGTGTGCAGAAAATAATTTTCTGCATTGAACAACGACCCGTTCCAGGTCTCATAGACATCGCCATAAAACTTGTTGGTTCCCGACTTGGTGAAGTAATTCACCAGCGAGGCGCCGTATCTTCCTTGATCCACAGAGTAGGAGTTTGTATTCACCGTAGCCTGCTCCACCGCATCCAGGCCGATGACGAGATTGGTTGAAAGCCCGATGTTTAAACCGAGCCATGGATCGTTGCTGTCGTAGCCATCGAGGATGTAGCCGTTCGAGGTCGCCGGCAACCCGTTGAACTCCACGTTGCCGTACCCGCCCGCAGCCTTGGCGTCATTCGACGAGCCCGCGGTATTCATCAGCGCTCCTGGTGAAAACTGCGCGATGAACGTCAGGTCCTGGCCGGGATTCGGCAGATTGGCAATCGTCTTGGCCTCCAGCGTCGTAGTGGTGTTTGGATTCTCCAGGCTCAACAAAGTCTGGTCCGCTGTGACTTCGATCGTCTGCGCAGTCGCAGACGGCGTGAGGTTGAAGTTCAGCGTCACCGTCCGCCCCACCTCGACGGAAATGGGTTTCGAAGTCTGCTGCGCAAACTCAGGTGCGCCTACCGCTACGGTGTAATTCCCAGGATTCAGCTGAGAAAAAAGAAATCGCCCCTCTCTGTTGGATTTTTCCGCGCGCGCGCCCTTCGTATCGACGTCAGTCGCCACGACCGAGGCGTTGGCAATGACTGCCCCTGTCGCATCCATTACGGTGCCGGAAATCGCGCTCGAGGTGCCGCTCTGCGCGACCATTATGCGCGCATTAATCATAGTTAATAGCAGCAAAGAATGGAGGATGTGCGAAAGTCTTCGCGAGCGTTGCATTTTCGGCCTCCAAGGAGAAACGCGGAAAGGGAAAATCAGCCGCCCAACGCGGTCTGAATCAGGAGCCACGCGTTCAGCCCTGCGATGACAACAGCCGTCGACCAGGCAACCACCTGCAAGGCGCGGCCGTTGACAAATTCACCCATCTTTTTCCGGCTGCCCGTGAACAGCACCAGGGGCACCACCGCGAAACTGAGTTGCAGCGACAAAATTACCTGGCTCAGAATGAGAAGCTTTTCTGTCCCCTGCTCGCCGTTCACTACAACCACAATGATCGTTGGAATAATCGCCAGGCTGCGCGTGATGAGCCGGCGCAACCACGGCGACACTTTCAGATGAATGAAGCCTTCCATTACCACCTGGCCAGCCAAAGTGCCCGTGATCGAAGAGTTCTGCCCCGACGCGAGCAGCGCCACGGCAAACAGCGTGCTCGCGCCTGCCGCGCCCAACAGCGGGCTCAGCAATTTGTAGGCGTCCTCAATCGCCGCCACCTCCAAGTGGCCGCTGCGATTAAAGACCGCTGCCGCTACAATCAGGATTCCCGCGTTCACGAAAAGGGCGACGGTTAACGCCAGCGCCGAATCCACATTGGCCAAATGAATGGCATCGCGCTTGCCCTCCGGCGTGCGCTTGTAGCGGCGGCTTTGCACAATCGAGGAGTGCAGGTAGAGATTGTGCGGCATCACCGTTGCGCCAAGAATTCCGATCGCAATGTACAGCATTGCGGGATTGGTCACGATCGAAGGCGATGGAATGAATAGACTGTGCAGCAGTGGTCCGTACTGGGGTCGCGACAGAAACACCTGGACGCTGAACATTCCCAGAATTGTTCCTATGAGCGCGATGACCAGCGCCTCAATGTAGCGGAAGCCCCAACGTTGCAGCAGCAAAATCAGCAATACATCGAGCCCTGTGATCAGCACTCCGTAAAAGAGCGGAATATGGAACAGCAGGTTCAGAGCGATGGCCGAGCCGATCACCTCAGCCAAGTCGCAGGCGGCGATCGCGATCTCGGCTCCGACCCAAAGCGCAAAGCTTACCCTGGGCCCGTAGTTCTCGTGACATAACTGTGCCAGGTCGCGTTCCGTGGCCACGCCCAACTTGAGCGAAAGGCTCTGCAGCAGGATCGCCATCAGGTTCGAGAGCATGATGACGAAAAGCAACGTGTAGCCGAAGCGCGAACCCCCGGCTATATCCGTGGCCCAGTTGCCGGGATCCATGTAGCCGACCGAAATCAGGAATCCCGGGCCCAGGAACCCAAGCAGCCGCCGCCAATACAGCGGTGAACGCGATACGCTGACGCTCGAATGCACCTCGGGTAAGGAGGGCTCGGTGAGCGCCGCACTCGATTGAAGGTCTGAAGCCATAGGGTGGGAAGTGGCCCGATCAGTAAGATTCCCCGTTAGTATGCCACAGCTTGTTAATTATAGTTAATGAATTTTGTTACACCAAATTAGCATTTGGTTCCGGTCGTAACCATACCGCCTCCGCAGCCGGCCGCCCCAGGATCGAAACCCCCGTAGGCAGCTCAATTGAAACAGTTTGGTCGTAATTCTGCGCTACAACCTGCAGGTTGCGGCTCGGCCCGATACCCATATGATGCAAAAACAGCAGCAGCTTGGGATCCCGCTCCTGCAGACTGATCACGGTGTAGCGCTGGCCCTCCACAGCTTCTGACAAGGGCAGTTCGCCTCGCTGCTTGCGCTCCGCCGGGCTCGCCGGCAATACCGCATTGCCGTGAGGACACGCCCCACCCTCACCCAGTTTCTCTTTCAGCTTGGCTTCAAACGCGGGCGAAACCGCATGCTCCAGCCGCTCTGCCTCTTCGTGAATCTCGTACCATTCCATTCCAAAAACTTCGCTCAACATTCGTTCGATCAAATGATGCCGCAGCGCCGTTCGGTAAGCAGTCTCGCGCCCCGATGCCGTCAGGCGGACAATCCCGTCCTCACCCACCGCAACGCAGCCATCACGCTTCAGCCGCTTGAGCGCCATGGTGACGGCTGGCGGCGAAACCTCAAGCCAGTGGGCCAGTGTCGCCGGTATTACGGCGTGACCCTCCGCCTCGGCCTCGAGAATCGCCTTGAGGTAGTTCTCTTTCGAAACGTAGATTGCGTCTTTCATCTATGGGCTGACACCAGTCTAATGGCTGGGCCAGTCGTTCTGGCTGCCACCAGCTTTCGTCACCCGAATGGGTTACCGCGAAAACGCATTTCAGAGCGTTGCTGCGGAGCATGAACATTCCTTAGCCGGACAGTTGTATCGCGATACAACCATCGTGCAATCACGTTCAGGCGCCGGCTGCATCAAACTGTGTGTGTGGAGCAGATTATGAACAACGACATAAATAATAAAGAAGCATATCGAGCAGCCTTCGCCGAAGCCTCTGAGGAACTGAAACAGATCTTCGGAAAAATCGAGCAGTTGCACCTTCGCAAACTTCGGGTGGAAAAAGCTGTCGAAGTGCTCGGACGCAAAATCGGATCCGATCGGCCTACCCCCGTATACAAGACCCAGCGCAAGACACATCTTCCCGGTCTCACGGTGATGACTCGCCTGACCGTCGTGCCGGTCGGCCCAAAGGATGGGAAGTAACTCCGCGCTTACTTCACGCGCACCTTCGGCTCCACCGACATTCCGGGGCGCAGTAAGTGGTGCGGGTCCTCATTCGGCAAATCTGTGAAGTCAATGCGCACCGGAATGCGTTGCACCACCTTCACATAGTTCCCTGTTGCATTCTCCGGCGGAAATAGGGAGAGCACCGACCCCGTCGCGCCGCCAATCTGCGTCAACTTTCCTTTGTAGTCTCTTCCCGTCGAGTCAACGTGAATTTCCACGGGCTGATTGTTAGCCATGTGGCGCAGCTGCGTCTCCTTGAAGTTAGCCGTCACCCAGATGTCTTCGAGCGAGACCAGAGTCAGCAGGTTCTGTCCCACGCTGACGTTCTGGTTGAGTTCCACGCTCTTGCGGGTCACGATGCCCGCCACCGGCGCAACAATCTTCGTGTAGCTCAGGTTGAGCCGCGCCTGATCCAGTTGCGCCTGCGCCTGTTTCACCTGCGCCTCCGCCTGCCTGGCATGGGCGTTTTGTGCGGCAACCTGCTGTGGACCGGTCTGGGCGTACCTGTACAGAGCTGTTGCCTGCTTTTCGCGATCCGCTGCAACCCGGATTCCGTCTGCCGCTCCCTGCTGGGCTGCCCGGGCATCGTTCAGAGCTGCCTTTGCCGCGTCGGCTGCAGCCACAGCAGCATCAAACTGCTGCTTACTGATTACGTCCTTTTCCACCAGCGGCCTGTAGCGGGCAAGATCGGCCTGCGCCTTGATGTTGTTCGCGTCGGCCTGGGCCACGCGCGCCTGCGCGGACTGCAGTTGCTGCTGGGCCTGTTCCACTGAAGCGTGCGCCCCGCTCACGTCGGATGCTGCCGAACTTAAATTGCTGCCCGTATTGATGGTCGTGAGGGGCACATTCACCTGCGCCGCCACCGCCCCAGCCTGCGCGCTCGCGAGCGCAGCCTCGGCGTTTTCCACTGCAACTTGATAGTCTCTCGGGTCAAGCTGCGCGATTTCGTCGCCAGCGTTCACAACTTGATTTTCGTTTACGTCGACCTTCAGCACTTGTCCAGTAATGCGCGCGCTGATCTGGATCAGATGCCCGTTCACCTGCGCGTCGTCCGTGTCCTCGCTGAAAGTGGACCGCCACCAGAGCCCCGCGCCCACCACCACAAGAAGCACAACCACGATGATGATGATGCCCCTGCGTCGCGATTGTGGTTGCACGGTTTCAGTGCTCTCGTCTGTCTCGCGTCGGACCGTTGTTGTGGTTGTTTCCGCCACGCTACTTCCCTCCCAAATAGTTCTTGTAGTTCTGCGCCGCGCCCAGCGCGCGCGCCAGGCTCAGCTTGGCCACGTTGTGCCGATAAAGGCTGGCGACATATTGATCGTTGGCCTGCGCGACCGATTGCTCCGCCTGGCTCACGGCCAGGTTGTCGCTTACGCCGTTCGCGTAGCGCTGTTGCGCTTCGCTCAGCGCCTCGTTGGACAAGTCCACACTCGATCGCGTTACCTCTACCTGCTTCTGTGCCGAAGCAATGTCAAGCAGCGCGTCGCGAACATCCGCATCGACCTGAGCATTGAGGTCGCTCAGTTGCGCTCGCTGCGTGTCCAGTTGCGACTGCGCAACCTGTGCATCGCCCCGCAACCCGTATTCCTTGAAAAGCGGCGCCGACAAAGTACCCTGTGCATCGCCGGTTCCATGCGAGTGCCGCACATTCACGCCGATATCGCCATAATCACCGGCAAACGCGAGCGTGGGCAGCCGTTCCGCTGTCGCCGACTTCCTCTGCTCCTCAACCGCCTTTGTCTTCTCTACCATGGCCGCCAGATCCTTGCGGTTGGCATGTGCGTCGCGAATTGCCGCGTCGACGTCGATCAGGTCGAAGGCCGCGTACGGCTCTGTGTCGGCGAGGTTGAACTTCTGCGCCAGCGGCAGCCCGATCACACGGGCCAGCGCCAGCTTATCCTTCTCCAGGCCGTTTTGGGCAACAATCAGTTGCTGCTCCAGCGTCTGATAATCCACTCGCGCGCGCAGTTCGTCCAGCAGTGGCGCCGTCCCCGCCTGATGATTGGCCTCCGCCTGGTTGAGCGAAATCTTCGCCGTGGCCACCTGCGCTTCCTCACTGCTCACGCGGGTCTGGTCGGCAATCACCAGCAGGTAGGCGTTCCCCACGGTCAGCACCACCATGTCGCGCGCGTCCTGGGCGGAAAGCTGCGCGGACGCGAAACTGTGCCGGGCCGCGAGGTAGTTGCGTAACGAGGTCACATCCACCAGCGACCATGTCAGCGAGGCCCGCAAATCCGTAAAGCCGAACGGCCCAATAATCGTGGGAAATCCTGGAATCCGCAAGCCCTCAGCCGCCAGATCCACCTGTTCCACGCTTTCCTGCGCCTTGAAATCGACTTCGGGCAGGAGCCCCTGCAACTCGCTCAGCCGTTGGCCGCGCGCCCCCGCCACTTGCGTCCCGTTCAGAATCACGCCGAGGTTGTTCCTAAGGCCCCGCTGCATGGCGTCATCGAGCGTGAGATCGATTGGTTGCGGCGAAACCTGTCCCGTCGCGATGGAGCCCTGGTAGCTTTGCGCGGTCGGCCCTGACGACTGCCCGAGCGCTTGAGACGGCAGTGCCTGCGCATACACGCGGCCCTGCATCCCGATTGCGAACCCTGCCCCCAGCAAGATGCAGGCACAGAGCTTTCCCGATTTTTTCCTTGAATGGTTTGCGGGCATCTTACGTTCGTCTTCGAGTCACCGCAGAGAGCTTCTGCCGGAAAGTGTTTTCACTTGATACGGATGCCAAAAGCTGGCAACCGGCTTCTTAATCTAGTGTATCGAACAAAAGACGCCCCCGGGTGTACTCGGGAACACACTTCGCCGACGAGAATCGCGAGAATCGCGCGCATCCCGGCGCATTCTCCGATATCAGCTGGCGGTGGTCTTAACCAGAACAGCAGTTTTGGTTATCGAAAGGCGGTCATGGTTATCGCGAATTCGTCGCGTGAATCACCTGCGACGCCAACGAGCAAAGAGCCTGGCGAAATATTTCGCGTACATTCGCCGCAGTCCATCCTGCCGCCGCCGGTCCTCCATGGGCCACCAGTAGCTCCGCCGTTTCAGGCGAAGTAAACCCCGCCACCGCCCGCAGCACAAACACCACCCTAAATGTCGCCGGGAGCCCCGTCAGCCAGCTGCGCACGCGATCTTTTTCGGGCCCGGCAATCAGCTTTGCCAGTTCCTCGCTCGAGACCGCGCCCGCATCGAGATCGTCATCCTGGATACACGTCTTGGTCGGCTGCAATCCCTTGAGCGCTGCCAAACATCCCGGAACGCGGCGATCCAACACATTGAGAGCTGCACTGCACAGCGCAATCCTGCTGCTCTTTCGCGCTTGCACGGCATCGTCGCACACCGAAACTTCCGCCGTCGCCACCGCCGTCTCCACCAGTCGCACGCCCTCTTCGCCCTCGCCCACCAGCATCGAAGCCATGCTGTAGAGCCCGGCCGCAATCACGTCGAACATCTCATCCAGTCCAGCGAATGCTTCTTTCACCGTCGCCTCATCTTTGGGTTTCCCATCTAGCAAGCCCAGAAGCTGGCCGGTGAAAGCGGAGGCGCCGCAAGGCATCGGCTGCGGGGAAATCAGGCTTTCGGAGACAGAAACTTGTTCCAGGGACATGACAAGACTCCTCTCTTTTTTTGGGAACTGGGTACGGCAGGTCGGACTATCTCTATCCTGAACCCGCCTGCCCGCGCGGGTCAATGCCGAAGCGCGCTCGAACTTCTCATGCCCGTGAAGATGGCGCGTCGCGTCCGATCGTTCCCTGTCCGCATCTGATACATTGCTTGCCTATGGAAACGGGTGTTCTTCGCTGCAATCTAAGAGTTCTTCCCGCAACCTTGCTCGTCGTGACTCTTTCGGTTACCTGCTCCGCCTTCGGACAGACCGCCGTCCCATCCGTGCCCGACTGGGCGCAGCCCGGCTCCGCGACCCACAAGCAGGTTCCGCCCCCTGCCGACTTCCATCGCCCGACAACTACCTTCAACACGCCCATCGGCATCTTTGACGGCCAGTCGGACATCGGCTCCGCAGTCGTCTCCGGCAGCGCCAGCTACGACCCAGCGTCGAATGCCTACACTATCCACTCCGCCGGCTACAACATCTGGTACACCCGCGACGAGTTCCGCTTTTTGTGGAAGAAAATCTCGGGCGACGTCTCGCTCGCCGTCGACGCCAGCTTTCCCGACCCCAATGGCTACGGCGACCGCAAAGTCGTCCTCATCCTCCGCCAATCCCTCGACGACGACTCCAAGGAAGCCATGCTCGGCGAGCACGGCACCGGCATGATCCACCTCGCCCAGCGCGCCGAAAAAGGAGCCATGATCACCGACATGCAATACCGCTTCGGTGGCGGCCTCAATGGCGTGCTCGCTAAACGCATCGGCATCGAGAAACACGGCGACTCGGTGGCTATTTTCGTGAGCCTGCAAGGCGAATCTATGCATCAGTTCGGGCCGCCGATCCAGATCCACTTCGACGAGCCCTTCTACGTTGGCATTGGATTCTGCTCCCACTTGCCCGCTACCGTCGACACCGGCGTCTTGTCGAACGTTATTCTCGAAAATGCCGCTGGGAAAGTCCGCTAATTCCTGCCGCTCATGCTTTACGGGCCTGCCCCACGCAGTGGTTTTTGCGAAGGCTTAACATCCCGCGCCGCCCGCTTCCTATATCAATGGAATGGAATGGGCTCTGTCCCTCGTGCTTGCGCCCAAGTGTCACCCTCGCGAAAATGCTTTAGACTTGCCAACACACCGCACTGGACGGACTCCATGGCCCGCACGGCACAAAAACAGAAAATGTTTAACGGCAGGGACTTTTCCTGGATGCAGTTCAATCGCCGCGTCCTTGAAGAAGCCGAAGACCCCGCCAATCCCGTGCTCGAACGCGTCAAATTCCTCGCTATCACCGGTTCCAACCTCGACGAATATGTAGAAATCCGTCAAGCCGGCCTTATGCAGCGCATTGAGGACGGCTACCGCGAGCCAGGCTACGACGGCTTGCGCCCCGACGAATCCCTCGCCCAGCTCACCGTCGAAATCCACAGCTTCGTCGACACCCAATACCGCTGCTGGAATGAGCACCTGCTTCCAGAGTTGCGCAAACAAGGCGTCCGCCTGCTCGAATGGGACGAGCTGAATGAAGAAGCGCGCGCCTTCGCACAAAACTACTTTCAGCGCGAGGTCGATCCGCTTCTCACCCCCATTGCCATCGATCCCTCCCATCCTTTTCCGCGCGTTCTCAATAAGGCTCTCTGCCTCGCTTTGTTGCTCCGCCGCAAACGGAAAAGCTCCGGCCCCCAGGTCCTCGGCGTCGTCACCGTGCCGCGCGCCTTATCCCGCTTCGTTCGTCTTCCCTCCGCCGACGGATACGATTACCTGTTGCTCCAGGACCTCATCGCGCAAAACCTTTCCGGCATGTATCGCGGCTACGAGGTGCTTGCCCACACCGCCTTCCGCGTCACGCGCAACTCCAACCTCTATTTCGAAGAGGAAGAGGCGCGCTCTCTGCTGGAGACCATTCGTGTCGAGCTGCACAATCGCCGCAAAGGCGATGCCGTGCGCCTCGAGATTGAGTCCGGGGCCGACCCCGAGATCGTCGAACGCCTCCGCGTCAACTTCGAACTCGACGACAACCAGGTCTTCCGCGGCGATGGTCCAGTCAATCTCTCACGCCTCATGTTTCTCTACAACGATGTGCGACGGCCCGAGCTGAAGTTTCCGCCCTTCACTCCCAAGCCGCTGCACCTCAGCCGCAAATCTGTCGATATTTTCGACGAGCTCCGCCACCACGACATCCTGCTGCATCATCCCTACGACTCCTACGATCCTGTCGTCGAATTCATTGAGCAGGGCGCGAAAGATCCCGCCGTGGTCACCATGAAGCAGACCCTTTATCGCACCAGCGAAGATTCACCTGTGTTTAAGGCCATGATTGAGGCCGCCGCCACCAAAGAAGCCACCCTGGTCGTCGAACTCATGGCGCGCTTCGACGAGGCCTCGAATATCCATTGGGCACGCAGCATGGAAGATGCCGGCGTGCAAGTCTTTCATGGCGTCGTCGGCCTCAAAACACATTGCAAACTCGCCATGCTGGTCCGACGCGATGAAGATGGAGTGACCCGCCGCTACTGCCATCTCGGCACCGGCAACTACAACCCCGTGACCGCGCGCTTCTATACCGACCTTAGCCTGCTCACCTGCGATCCGCAGATTACCGAGCGCGTGCACATGGTCTTCAATTACCTCACGGCGCATGCTGAAATCGACGACTACCGCCCCTTGCTCGTCGCGCCTCTGACCATGGCGGAAAGTTTCCTCGGGCTTATCCGCCGCGAAATCGATCATGCCAACGCTTGCCGCCCCGCTCACATCGTCGCCAAGATGAATGCGCTCCTCGAGCCCAGTGTGATCGAAGCGCTCTACCAAGCCTCGGAGGCTGGGGTCGAGATCGACCTCATCATTCGCGGTCTCTGCATTCTTCGCCCTGGCCTACCCGGGCTCTCCGAGCGCATTCGCGTTCGCTCCATCGTTGGCCGCTTCCTCGAGCACTCGCGCATCTTCCACTTCGCCAATGGCGGCGACGACGAAATCTACCTCGGCTCGGCCGACTGGATGCCCCGCAATCTTTTCGAGCGCTGCGAAGTCGTCTTCCCTGTGCGGGACGCCGCGGCCAAGGCGCGCATTCATGACGAAATCCTGCCCTCGTATCTCGCCGACACCGTGAAAGCCCGCATTCAACAGCCGTATGGGACTTATCTGCGCGCGTCGAAAATCGACAAGGATGCCCCCGTTTTTTCCAGCCAGGATTTCCTGATGCAGCTAGCCGAAGGGAAGGTCGATCTCGAGGCTATCCCGAAGCCGAGCACAAAGTCCGATTCTGTGCCGAAGAACTCGCGCAAATCCCAAGTCAAGAGCGCCGACGCCGTCACGGCTGCTGACTGAACCCAGCAGAATCGCGACGCTGCAGTCCGCACGATCCTCCGTTCCCACCCTGGCGACTTTCTTGGTCGCCAGAATGGAAAGGCACGAACAATAGCCCTGTCCCCAAACTAAGGCCAGCGCGTTACGCCGCCACCGAAGCCGTGGGATTCGTCCGCGAGGAAATTTCTGTCAGCAGCCGGTCCGCATGCTTCTCTTCTTCCAGCGTCTGTTCGAGAATCATCGCGTGTTCCGGCAGCCCGAGCTGTTCTGCCCAGTCGCGCGCACTGCCATACGAAGCAATCTCATAGTGCTCCACTTTCTGCGCAGTCGCAATCAGTCCCGCGTCGCGAACCGCCCCCGGTGTAGTTTCCTTCGTGATGTTCTCGCCCGATCCAACAATCGCTGCAAGGATCGGATCCTTCTTGTCCTCCGCATCCATGCCGAAATTGCTGATCAGCTGCTCCAGGCGTGCAGCGTGTACCTCGGTCTCCTGCAGGTGCGATTGAAACGCCCCTTTCAACTGCAAGTCGACCGCGTGCTCGATCATCTTCGGCAGGCCCTTCACAATCTGGTTCTCCGCCGAAAGCAGATAGCGCAGCTGCGCAATGTAGAGTTCCTGCAGATTCGGAAAGTCGTTGGGGGTAATGAGTCCCATGGTAGTTTCCCTCAGCTCGAATTGGCTTCCGTTCGTTCCCCCTATTGGAGGGAAGGGCGCTCACCGGTGTTGCCCGCCGCCAACCACCGAAATTCACCTGCTCAACAATCTCTAATGCGGCATTGCTAAGAGGAAAAGAACGCTTCACATCTTGAAATCACGGCTCCGACAATGGCCGCGTGAGTCCGCGTCCCTTTACTGTCCCTCCGCGCTCCGCGGACATTGTTTGCCGGCGCCTTCCGGCTGTTGTCGACCCGGAGCAGTCGGTCCCGGAACCGGGACTGCAAGAACAAGGGGTGACTTTAGGGTAATTGTCCCCGGACCCAGCTCAAGCGATAATTCGAGGGAGCTAATATTTCTCTAAGCGAATATTTCCCCCATGGGTGAACAAACGTCTTCGCAGGCTCCGGTAGCCTCAAGCCAGGAATGTTCGATTGAGTTGACGGGGCGCTCGCGTTTTGTGGCGCGTCAGCCGATTCTCGATCTGCGCGGGCGGGTTCACGGATACGAACTGCTCTATCGAAAGGGTACCGAGGTGGCGTTTAGCGGGGATGTCGAGCTTGCCTCCCGCACGGTTCTCGATGATACCGTGCTTTTCGGAGTCGAGAGGTTTACCGGCGGCACGCTTGCCTTTATCAATTGCACCTCCGAAACGCTAACCGAAGATCTGGTGAGCGTTCTTCCGAGCGACATGGCTGTCCTTGAGCTTCTGGAAACCGTGGACCCGTCGCCCGACCTGATTGCAGCGTGCGTCAGGCTAAAATCCCACGGATTCCGGCTGGCGCTCGATGATTTTGTGTGGGAACCCCGATTTGCTCCGCTGGTGGAGCTGGCGGATTACATCAAGGTGGATTTTCTTTTGACCGGCGCTGCCGAACGGCGGGAACTGCTTCAACAGCTCAAGGGCCGGAAGGTAGTGCTGTTGGCCGAGAAGGTGGAAACGCAGGAAGAATATAAACAGGCACGTTCGGAGGGATTCACGCTGTTCCAGGGATACTATTTCTGCCGCCCGGAGCTGATGAAGAATCACAAGGTTCCCTCGAATTCTCTTTGCCACTTCGAAATTCTGCGGCTCTTGCAGACCGATCCGATCGACTGGGACAAGCTGAGTCTCTCGGTGAAACGCGATCAATCTCTCACCTATCGTCTGTTGCGCCTGGTAAATTCAGTGGGCTACGCGGTTCGCGAGGAGATCGAGTCCGTCCGAGCCGCGATGATCCTTCTGGGCGAAGAAGCCTTTCGGCGCATTGCTATGCTCGCCATCGCTACCGAACTGAATACCGGTCGCCCTCCGGAAATTCTCAAAATGGCCATGGTTCGTGCGCGGTTCTGCGAGCTTGCGGCCGTACTCTGCGCGTTCAGCTCGAACGAACAATATCTACTCGGAATGCTTAGTCTGCTTTCGGCCATGCTTGCCGTCCCCATGGAGGAACTCACCCCGAAGCTCCCGTTGCGCAAGGAAATTCTCGACGCGCTCCAGGGCACCGTCAACAGGGAAGGACGAATGCTCGCATGGCTGAAGGGACACGAGTGCGGGGATTGGAGTACATGCGAGGCTATTGTTGCATCCAGTGGACTCCGGCGTGAGCAAGTGAACAACTATTATGCGGAAGCAGTGCTCTGGGCGGACAACCAGTTCCGCATGGTTGAATAACGCGGTGCCTCTCGATTGATTTGCCGACAAATTGGGGGGACCATGGTGAACCGCACGCCAAAGAGGACTTATTCAAACTGAATCCCCTATTTTGTACCGAGGTCATGCAGTTTTGCAGACTAATTCCCCCGATTCTGCCACAGTGAAACCAGGGCGTACGGTGCGGCCGTTGGGTCGCAGTTCGCCGTAATTCAAAAAAAGAGGAAGCACAAAATGGCACAGAACCCGCCCCGGACCTTTTCCGGCATCACCCCGGACCAATATGCGCAGTTGATTGTCAAAGCAAAGGCCTCTGGCCTCGACCTCAGCGGCAATAGTGGAACCGCCTCGAAATTCGGCGTCGAAATCCAGTGGAACTACTCGCCCGAATCCCAGCAACTGACTGTGCAGTGTCTGCGCACTCCAATGTTTGTCAGCGCCGCAGTCGTCTACGGAAAACTTCAGGCCCTCGTCGAACAGAGCACCGTAAAACTTTGAAACTTGGATTTCGGCAGACTCAAGTCCCCGGTTCTGAATCTAAGATCGAAAGAGAATGCCGGTTCCCCTGGCAAATCCGTCGGCAGCACAAAATCGGCTCGCGGGAAGCACGCAAGCTTCTCGCGCTCCCTTTGACGCGCCCGCTCCGCTGCGCCTTTGGCATCTCACCAGCCTCGATGCCCCGACCGTCGCAGTGGTTTGGTCGCTGAGTTTTGCCTGGGTGGTTGGAGTGCATCTTCCAAAATGGGTTCCAGTTCTTCTGGCGATCGGAACCTGGGTCGCCTACGTCGGCGACCGCTTGCTCGACGCCCGCGCAGCCTTTCGCTCAGGGAATCTTGGCGCTCTGCGCGAGCGCCATTTTTTCCATTGGCGCCATCGCCACATCCTCGCTCCATTCGCCTGTTGCGCCGCTGTAATCGCCGCCGGCATCGTCTTTTCCCTGATGCCAGCCATATTTCGAGAACGAAATTCCGTGCTGGCCTTCGCAGCTTTGGCTTACTTCTCCGGTGTACACGTTCCGCGCGTGCGTCCAAAAACGCTGGCTCCCTTTCGCTCAAAGGAACTCATCGTCGGAGTGCTGTTCACGGCAGGTTGCGCGTTCCCGGTTTTCGCGCGAATTCACGTAGCCGCTGGCTCGCTTTGGCCGCTTCTGCTTCTTCCCGTCTTTTTCGCTGCTCTCGCCTGGCTCAATTGCAGCGCGATCGACCGTTGGGAATCGGTCGAATGCACGGGCATCTCCTCCGCAGCCTTCGCGCTGGCTACATTTGGCTTGCTCGCGGCGCTCGGTTTCTTCCTTCATCAGCCGCGCATTGCTGCGCTGATCTTCGCGGGCTCTGCAAGCGCTGCCCTGTTGGGTCTGCTTCACCTCAGACGCAGTTGCATCACGCCACTCACCCTTCGTTGCGCGGCAGATCTCGTCCTGCTCGTGCCAATTCTCTGTCTTGCGCGATGAATCGCTTTCCGAATTTTGACCGGCTCGCCGGCGTGTATCGCTGGATGGAAATGGCGACATTCGGGCGCGCTCTCTGGCGTTGCCGTTGCCTATTCCTCGATGAACTACGTAACTGCCGCACCGCGCTCGTGCTCGGAGATGGGGACGGCCGCTTTACGGCGCGCCTCCTCCAGGAGAATCCTCACGTCCGCGTGGAAGTCATCGATACAAGCAAAGCGATGCTGCGCGCGCTCCTGCGCAATGCTGGCGTTCATCGGCATCGCATATCCGTGCACCATGCCGATGCGCGCCAGTGGCTACCGGGTACTTCGCGCTACGACTTGGTCGTCTCTCATTTCTTTCTTGACTGCCTCACGACAGAGGAAGTCGCTGCTCTCGCGGAACGCCTGCGACCGTGCACCTCCGATCAAACCAGGTGGGTCCTCTCGGAGTTTGCCATTCCCGCGGGCTGGTTTGGCAGGCTTGTCGCGCAGCCTCTGGTAACAAGCCTTTACCTGGCCTTCAGGCTGCTTACCTGCCTCCGCGTCGGGACCCTGCCCCAGCACCGCAGCGCCCTATCGTGCGCGGGATTCGTTTTAGATCAGGAATTCCACTCTCTGGACGGTCTCCTGGTGAGTGAAATGTGGGTCCGGGCCCTCCGTTGAATGTTACAGCCATGTTAAAATTGAACCTTCGAGGAGCGGGCAACTTCTGCTTCGGGACTCCGAAGACCTCTGTATGAATCTCTATTTAATGCGCCATGCCGATGCCGGAGTTCCACGGGACAACCCGAAACTCGATGCCAAACGCGGACTGATCAAAGAAGGTAAAGAACAATGCATGCTGATGGCGCGAATGCTCAGTGCGCTGAAGGTGCAGGTTGACGTAATTGTTTCAAGTCCGCTGAAGCGCGCCCTGCAGACAGCGCAGTTTGTTGGAACCGAGCTGGGATACGAGGCCAAAGTCGAAGTCAGTTCCGCACTTGGACCCGACGGCGACTTCGTGGCATTCCAGAAACTTGTTGGAAAGTATGCCGATCGCGAAGGCGTCCTGATCGTTGGCCACAATCCCAACCTTTTCAAATTCCTTGGCCGCATCATCACGGGAAACGGCGGTGCTGGGGTGCGCATGCGCAAGGGATCCGTCGCGCGCATTGACATGGATCGCCATCCACCGCTGCTGCAGTGGCTCGTAGACCCCCGGATGGCGCGATGGATCTATGCCAGCGTGGCGAAAAGCTCTCGCCCGAAAACTTCGCGAAAGTAGTCAGTCTCTTTGCGCAGCGACCATAGCTCCAGTTCCGCGCCCGTCCGCCCGGGCTTCACCTCGAGATAGACCCGTTTCGGATAGACCCTGGCTGCAAAGCGCAGAACGTCGCTGGCCCTGTCCTGGTTGAGTGCGACGGCGAGCCGCAGCAACAGCACGGCACGCTGCACGTTTTTGTGTTCGACGGCAGGAATGTTGCGAAGAGCCCGATCACCCGGCTGCGGACGGCTCTTGCCGAGGTAGCGCGCCAGTGCGGAGACCACCGTCCGCTGCACCTGGGTGTAGCCATACAACTCCGAGCTCGAAATGATGTACTGTGCGTGCCGGTGGTGCCCTTGGTGATTGATGAACTTTCCCGTGTCGCGCAGGATCGCAGCCGCGCTGAGCCAGCCCTCATATTCCGGCGGCAGCTCGTGCAGGACTTTCAAATCGCGATAAAGCTGCAACGCGTGCGTGCGCACGGGCTCGGCCTGCCTCGGATCGACGCCGTAGCGCTTTGCTGTGACCAACACGCTGTGCCAGCGTTCCTGTTCCAATTCCCGATGCGCGGCGGCGCGGGCGTCCTGCTCGGCCAGCATCTGCGCTAAAATGCCATCGCGCAATCCGAGCGGCGAGTACTGAAAACCCTTCAACCCAAAACTCTCGAGCAGCTCGGCAAACACCTGTGCGCCGGCCACGATAATCTCCGAACGCCGGGGGCCGATTCCGGGTACGGCTTCGCGTTCCGGCAATGTCATTTTGGCGAGCTTGGCGGCCAGCTTGCGAACCGCATCGGTTGGAGCCATCCCCGCCAAATCCGCAGACAGCGATGTTCCGCGGCCCGAAGTGCGACGTGGTCTCTTCGCTGTTTTGCCTGCCGCGGCAATAGCTTCGACCAGTGCAGCCGCTGTACCGGAAGTGGCGATGACCAGCGGAAGATTGGTCGCATGGATTTTGCGATGAGCCCGCCTGAGCTCCCGCGCAATGAACTGCCGCATGCGCTTGATCTCCTCGGCGGGCGGGGGATCGGCTTGCAAGAATTCTTCCGTCAAGCGCACAGCGCCGAGCGGCATGCTGACTGTTTCTTTAATGCGCTTCTGTTCAGAGAGGGTAATCTCGCAACTGCCCCCGCCCAGGTCAATCAACAGGACGCGGCCGCCGGTTCCGGGCTCGTTCTGCATCAGGCCGCGATGAATGAGCCGGCCTTCCTCAAGCCCCGAAATGACCTCGAGGTTCCATCCCGTCTCGGCTTTGACCCAGGCCTGAAACGCGGGCGCATTGCGCGCATCGCGCATGGCCGAAGTGGCCACCACGCGTAACTGGTCGACACCATGCGACTGCACGGCACGCTGAAAGCGCTTGAGAGCGCGTAGCGTCGCCGCCATGGCATCCGGAGAAACAAGGCCGGAGTCAAAGACGCTCGATCCGAGCCGCGTCACTTCGCGGTCTTCGTGCAGTGTTTTTAAGCGATGCGAGACGACTTTTGCAATTTTGAGTCTGCAGGAATTTGAACCGACATCAATGGCAGCAAAGGTAGGCATGGGGGCGTCGCGTACTCTCCGAAGACGGGAAAAATTGTTCTGGGGTCAAGATACACGACGAGAGTGACGGTGAGTCCACCTGGACAGTCTCGCGTTCAATACACGGCTACCAGGATAGCTGTGCAGCAATGACGGTGAAACAACGGAATCGTTTTCTTGGGAAACCGATGTAGGCGCTCCTGCAATGCGTCTGGAGGCTTATGCGAGTCGTCCTTTGTCGAATTGGGTGACAGGATCCAAACTCCGCACTGGGGGCTTTCGTGCAACAAGCTCGAGACGCGCCGCAGTGTCGGCGACCCTAGAGTCCAATTCCGCATTCTGGCTCTGGCAACATTCCAGCGCCTTCTGCAGCGATTCCTCCGATAGCGCTTCGAGCAACCGCGTCAGAACACCGCCCTTGTGGCGCTTGCGAAGCTGGCGCGATGCAAGTTGGGCCAATTCCTGCCAGTCGTGCCACTCGCCAATAGCCCCTTGCATCGCCTTGAGTGCCGTGGCCAAGTGGGCGGTTTGCTGATCGGCTTCCGCGAAGAGTTCCGCGAGATAACGCACGTTCTTGATTCGCTTGCGAAAATCGTGGAGGCAATCGGCATCGAGTTTCGGGAAATCGGCGATCGCTTCGCCATACATTTTGAAGACGTCAGAAGACCATGAAACCGGAAGCAATGAATACCCAAGAGCCTGCGTGGTCTCGAGTTCCACGCTAAGGCGTTCAAGCCGCTCCTTCCGATGTTTCAAATCGGCGACCAACATCTTCGCAGCGATCTTTCGTCCCCGCTCGAGCCAGACTTCCAATTCTTCGATCTGGCGCGAGCAGGCGCGACTCGACCGAGGTGAGTAGCCCGATGGCGCGTCGAGCGTACCACGCAAGACGCAGAGCTTGTCGCGGAACACGTCGATCTCCCGCACCGCGCTCAGGGAATCGCGTAACTTCTCCGCGTGTTTGTTCCAGCGCCTGGCAGCTCGAGCCGCAGAGTGAACGGCACCATAGGTTTCCAGCTTGTGGTCGAGTTGCGCCTGAAGCCGCAGTGTGGCTACGCGGAGTAAGTGAACATGCTTTCGGCTGGGCTTGCGACCGCACTCCTCCAAAAGAGTGCGCCAGCTCTCGAACGCCAGCTGCGGTGCCGGATCGGCTGGGGGAATCGGCGAGTTCGGGGAAGTTCGATCGGAATTCATCGTCCTTTAATCTTGCTTCATCCTATTTTGCACTACCGCGGCGGTGTCAATCCCGCATCATGGCCGCCGAGCGATTCACCGCAACGCACGGTTGAACCCTTCAAAAACATAGCTGGTATTCTGATCATGTTGGCGCACTTCGCCAAGTTTCCGTGGAACTGAGCTGGCCCGAAGGATCTTCTATTGAGAGGATTCTCAGGCTAGTGTTACCCGGCGGCTTAAACGCATAATCGAGACCTCCCGCGGTTCTATTGAGGAACCCTGCGTCTGGTAAGACGTGATTTCATTGTCGATAGAGCGGTTCCACAATTCGTGCTCCCTTGCGAATTTCCTGCAAGGTGGCATTTTCTTAAGGAAAATGCCGCTCCGCAGTTGCGGCTTCGGGGTACAGCAATTGTGGAACCGCTGTACTGCGACCATTGAGCTCTGCCCGCAACCAACCTCGCAGAGGAAAGACCTGAGCACACTTGACGATGAATCCTGAAGAAACACGTTCGCCCCGGGTTGGCCCGACGCCTTCCGCGATGGCATGCTGGGCGCTCCTTCTCGCCATCTTCGCAGCCGTCCAGTTTGCCGCCCTGTTTACTCCGCCATTGCTCGATGATGCCGACGCCAATCATGCCGAAGCCGCGCAGCACATGGCCGAGAGCGGCGACTGGGTGACACTGAAGATCAACGGCATTCGCTATCTGGAGAAGCCGCCGCTGCCCTACTGGCTGGATGCGGCGCTTTATCGAATCTTTGGCGAGAACGCTTTTGCCACGCATCTGCCCAACTCGTTGGCCCTGCTGGGTTGCGCCTGGATTGCCTGGTTGTGGGCCAGCCGCGCGTGGGGCCGGCGCGCCGCGTTTTACGCGGCATTGGCAATTCTGACGGCGATTGGTCCATTTTTGTATACGCGCTTCGCGATCCCGGAAGCGCTGCTCAGTTTTCTGTTTCTGCTGGCGCTCTACTGTTTTCTTACTGGGATGGAATCGCAACGGCCTGCCCGGTTTTACGTGATGTGGGCTGCGCTGGCGCTTGCCACGCTGACCAAAGGATTGATTGCGCCGGTCTTTTTTGCGGGCGCGGCCCTGCCGTTAATGCTGTTGAGCGGCCAATGGCGGCGCTGGCTGGCGTACAAGCCCTTTTCCGGCCTCTTGCTTTTTTTGGCGATCGCTGCGCCGTGGCACATCCTGGCGGGGCTGGCCAATCCAGACCAGGGTTATCCGATCGGCAATCACCCAACGCCGGGCAACGTGCACGGCTTCTGGTATTTCTACTTTGTCAACGAGCACTTTCTGCGTTTTCTGGGACAACGCTTTCCGCACGATTACAACAAACTGCCCTTTGCGGCTTATTGGCTGCTGCACCTGGTCTGGTTGTTTCCCTGGAGTCTATTTCTGCCGGCGATGCTGGTCGTTGCATGGAGGACGCGTCGCTCCTGGATGCAGCACTTGCGGCGCGACGCCGGGCAGACTGTCGATTTCTATCTCGACTACGCGGCGCGCGAAGACGTGGCTAGCTATGTCGCCCGTCTCAAATTCCGGGTGCGGACGATCTGGCTGCTGAGCTTGTTTGCAGCCGTCACGCTGCTGTTCTTCTCGATCTCGACCAATCAGGAGTACTACACCTTCCCGGCGTGGCCGCCACTGCTGATCCTGATTGCGGGTGTGCTCGCCACGTTGGAAGAAGGCGGTCGAGATGGCAGGCCTGCGCTGTCGACCGCATGGCTGAACGGCGCGCAGGCAGTGTTTGCGTTGGCGGGAGTGGTGGCGGCTGCAGCGCTTGGCTGGGGCTTGTGGGAGTCGCGCACCTTGCCCTTCGTGCCGGACATTGGCACACTGCTCGCCCACCGGGATGTGGGCGGCTACACGCTTTCGATGTCGCACCTCTTCGATCTGACTGGCCCTTCGTTTGCGGCGTTGCGCTTGCCGGCGACGCTCGCGCTGATCACGTTGCTGATTGGTCCTGCGGCAGGTTGGATGCTGCGACGCAAGGGTAGTCACATTGCAGCGACCGTCAGCGTGGCGCTCACGGCTGCTGTTTTTCTTGTCGCCGCGCACATTGCGTTCGCGCGGTTCGAGCCCATGCTTAGCTCAAAGCCGCTGGCCGATACGATTCTTCGCGATGGTTCGCCTGCCGACTCGTTCATCATTTACGGCGACCAATCCGATGCGTCGTCTGTGATCTTCTACACGCATGATTTCTTGCGCAAGCCGGCGTTTCTCGTCGTCGAGCCGTGTTCGCCACATGGGAATGGTTCTTCGCTTCTGTGGGGCTCCTGCTACCCCGACGCGCCGCATATTTTTCTTAGCGACGACCAGTTGTCGAAGGCGTGGGGAACTGGCGCGCGCAAATGGCTTTTCGCGCAGGACAGGAATCAATCGAAGGCGGAACAACTTCTTGCAGGGCGACTGGTGCAGGTGCAATCGATCGCCGACAAGACACTATGGACGGATCGGCCGCTATAGCTGTTCTCCAATTGCTATAGAGCGAGGGCACGTTAGCTAAGTGGCTTTTTCATCAAGAAAAAGCTACCTTGCTCGACACTCAAAATGCCACACACGAATTGGAGAACAGCTCTAAGGTAGCAACTGCGGTGCAGGGCGTGCCTATTTTGCCGCGCGCATTTTTCCCCCCGGCAGCAATTGAAAGACCCGCCCGCGCCAGAGAATACGGTTCGAGAAGTAGCTCGCGATCCAGAAGCAGAATCCCATCAGGTCGCGCATCGGATACAGGACCAGCAGGCCGAACCAGCTGCGATCGCCAGCAACGGCGCGGCCAACTAAAAGAGACAGCAGGAGCCGCGTCGCCAGGCTCCAGCCAAAAAGCGCGAGGCCAAGTGTTGGACGGCCCATTGCGGCGGCGGCGGCCCATCCGACCAATCCGAAGGGCATGCTGAACGTGAGAGCCGTGCCGAAGTGTCCCCTGGGCCGCGAGAAGCGCGTCGACTTCATCCACCGCACCTGGTGCTTGAGCGAAGCGAAAAGGGTCTTGTTGATGACCATGTGATCGATCGCGTGGTGGCTGAGGACAACCTGTTGGCCACGCTTCCACGTCTCGTTGCCGAGAACAAAATCATCGGCGCAGTAATCGGCAGTAACGCGGAAACCACCCATGCGGCGAATCGTTTCGCGCCGGAACGCCATCGTTGGGCCGAGAGTGAACTGCATTCCCTCCATAGCGCGCGCCGCCAACACTCCGGATGTCATTTCGACGGACATACCTACCGCTTCGAGCCGCGCCCACAGGCCACCCTCGGCCGCCACGCCGCGGTACGGGCAGGTGACTGCACCCACTTTCTCGTCGGCAAACGGCAACGCCACGGCGCGCAGATAATCGGACGTGACGCGTACATCGCTATCGCTGATGACGAAGATGTCGTGAGCCGCCGACGCTTCCATCAACTCCAATGAAGCTACCTTGGCGTTGATGTAGGGAGGTTCACCGGTCCAGAAGAAACGCGCATGGATATGCGGATAGCGGGCAGCGACGCGGCGGGCGGTTTCCAGCCCCTCGTCATCGCCGGTCCGTGCGCAGAACAGGATTTCGTATTGGGGATAGTTTTGCTGGAAAAAGGTGTCGAGGTGAGCTTCGAGATTCGGCTCTGCCCCGTGCAACGGCTTGAGCAATGTCAACGGCGGAGCGAAGCCGGGCCGCTCCGAAAGCTGTTCCAGGGCAGCGCGGCGGTCGCGCAGATAACCCGGCACCGCGGCCAGCACGATGCCGGCAAAAACCGTGGAAGTGATGAGCCCGAAGACAGCCAGTGCGAGGAGCGCGTACAACATGCAGGACTAAGAATACCTTTACCGAGACTGGTGCTGGGAATGAAAGAGCAATGACAGCGCCGTCATTTTCAATTAAGACGCCAATGGCTGGAACGGCGCTGACTTCAGTTACGAATCGCGCTTTGCCGGCGTGCGAGGTGGCACCACCGTCGGCTTGCGCAGCGGAACGATGGCTCCGGCGGAGCCGGGCGCGGCCTGCTGGAAGCGCGTCAACATCTCCGAACGGACGTACTCGACAAAGCTCTGCATCTGGCGGTTCATTTCTTCCATGCGCTCGCGCATTTGCAGGATGATGCCGATGCCGGCGATGTTCACCCCCAGATCGCGGGCAAGATTCAGGATAAACTCGAGCCGCTCCACGTCTTCATCGGTATAAAGGCGTGTGTTGCCTTCGGTGCGGGACGGTTTCAAAAGCCCCTCACGCTCGTAGAGCCGGAGCGTTTGCGGGTGAATGTCGTACATCTCGGCCACCGCCGAAATCATGTACGCGCCTTTCGATTTGCGTCTCGTAACCATTTTTCACTTCCGCACAAGCCTACCGCAGGTGGCTGCAAAAGAATCTTACAACTTGTCAAATAGGGAAACTCGCGGATCCTGATTGTTCAGTTTCGCAAGTTCGCGCATGATTTCGCGGCTGCGCTCGTCTTGCAGATGCGGGACCACGACATCGACCGTTACGATCTGGTCGCCGCGCTGGCCCGGATGGGACGCGCTTTCCACGCCTCGTTCACGCATACGCAGTTTTTGTCCGCTCTGGGTACTGGGAGGAATCTTGAGCTGCGCTCGTCCGTCGATAGTCGGCACATCCACCTTGGCGCCCAGCGAAGCTTCAGGAACCGTGACCGGCACGGTGATGTAAATGTCGTCGCCGGTCCGCGTGAACACAGGGTGCGTGCCCGTCCGGACGATGACGAACAAGTCGCCGGCCGCGCCGCCGTTGAGACCTGCGTTGCCCTTGCCCTGCAGCCGAATGCGTTGCCCATCGCGCGTACCAGCCTTGATGCGGAACTCGACTGTCTCCGTGCGGCTCACAGTTCCTTCGCCATGGCAGGTGGAGCAATCGTTGGAGACGCGTCCCGTTCCATTGCAGCCCGGGCACGGAATATTGAACTTCATCCGTCCGCCGATCTGCGTCACCTGGCCGGTGCCGTTGCACTCGGGGCATGGCATGGGGCCGCCGGTGTGAGCCTGACCGTGACAAGTGGGGCAAAGTTCCTGCCGGGTGATCTGTATGCGCGCCTGGCCGCCTCGAATCGCCGTCCAGAAGTCGACGGTGGCCTGGTATTCGAGATCCGAACCGGGCTGCGGGCCTCGCGGGCGCTGCTCCGGAGCCCCGGTAAAGATGCCCGAGAAAATATCTTTGAAGCTACCCCACGTGGAGGAACCCGCTCCTGCTTGCGGCCCCGCGGGGCTACCCTGAAAGCCTGAGAAGTCGAACCCGCCAAAGTCCACTGGGGGCTGACCGCCGGCGCTTTGTTGCCGTGCATAGGCTTCCGCCTGCGCCGGGTCGATCTGGTCAGAGTAGAAGCCAAGCTGGTCGTAAATCTTGCGCTTTTTCTCGTCACTCAGGATGTCGTTGGCTTCTGAGATTTCCTTAAACTTCTCCTCGGCCTTTTTGTCGCCTGGATTCACGTCGGGGTGATAGCGGCGCGCTGCTTTGCGGAAGGCCTTGCGGATCTCCTCCGGCGTGGCCGTCTTCTTCACACCGAGCATCGCGTAATAGTCTTTGTTTGTCGTTGTGGCCATGGTGTGTGCAAACTCAAATTTCTGTTAGGCGCTGCCTCGGTCCATTCAACTCCTTCAACAGTGCAACGCCAAATTAAGTCATCCCTTGTCTGGAGCGCACCTACGCGATCTGTCGTGCCTTCAGCTCGCCCTTCTTCGTTCGAGGTGCGGGAAAGATCTCTACCTCAATCCTGGCAGTCGAGGCCCGGCTCGCCACGGCTAAGTCGAAGGCTACCTGCATCTTCATCCAGAAATCCGGGGTAGTCCCGAAGTACCGGGCCAAGCGGAGCGCCGTATCGGCTGTGATCCCGCGGCGCTCTCTGAGAATTTCAGAGATCCGCGTAACGGGGACATGCAAAGCAAGGGCCAAAGCGTTTGCCGAAAGCGCCAGCGGTACAAGAAAATCCTCACGCAGAAACTCGCCTGGGTGGACCGGTACGCCTCTTTCTTCGGGTCTACGCGGAATACTCATCCCGTATCTCCTTAGTGATAATCAACAATCTCCACGTCCCACGCATCCTTGCCATCCCATCGAAAGCAAACGCGAAACTGATCGTTGATGCGGATGCTCCATTGGCCTTTTCGGTCGCCTTTCAGCTTTTCCAGCCGATTGCCCGGGGGCTGATGCAGGTCCGAAATCGTCGTCGCAAAATCCACGGCATGCAATCGCCGAAGGACCAATCTCGACAATTCGCCCAATCGCCTGCTCTTGCCGGTGCGGAAGACCGCTTCTGTCTCGGCATCGGCGAAGGACTGGATCATGCTTAACGTTTATCGTAACACGAGAAACGAAACATGCTCAACTCGACCGGCCTTCGGGGGGGCTCGCCTCATCAAAAATGCGGGCGGGCAACTGTTACGTCGCCCGCCCCGAACTAGATACCAATCTCTATGCCTGGATTAATCGCCTGCTATAGCAATCGCACGAGTGGCCTGCTTATAGGCCCGGAAGACGATTTGCGGCCAGACCTGCTCCATCGAAAGCCCGCGCCTGCGGATCATCTCTTCCACAGCGAGCGTCGCTCCGGGGCAAGTCGGCTCGAGGGCATCGTCCTGCACAATGTAACCCCCGGGAGCCATGTAATCCCACGCGATGTTTTGCGCGAAAACGGATGGCCCGTAGAGCACGACATCGATGTGCGCAAGACCGATGGCGCCCAGGCGAAGACACGACTGGGCAGCGGTATCTTCGATCAGACCCTGAACATATTCAAGGTTGGTGAGCCCCAGCGAGCGAGCAGTTGCCCGGGTGCGCTCCAGATTAATCGCAAGAAAGTCCTCGGGCGGTTTATCGACGCCTGTCTTCAGGGCGGGCAGGCCGGCGAAGGTGTCGAGCGAGAGAATGCGCGCGTCCGGGTAGTACTCCGCCAGAAGCGTGGCCATGAAGATAGAGCTGCCGCCTTTGAACGCCCCGAATTCGATGATGTTCTGCGAATTCAGGTTGCGCAAAAAGAACTTGACGAGAATGAAGAGATTGATGAAGCGCCATTCGTCCACCATGGATTCGACGTCCGGCAAACGGGCCGCCGCAAGCGCCTTGCGATAGATGGGATCGCGCCGGACCTGCTCGCCGAGCGAACCGTATTTCACAGGTGTGGCGCGTTGGTAGCCGTCATAAAGGCAACGGCCGTTCTCAAAGATGCGCTCCATCCCCGGTACGTCCGGCAGGGACTCCAGGATTTTGGGAGAAGCGAGCCTACGGCGAAGAGAGCGCAGGACGCTCGACAATTTATCTTTCATATGTCCTCGATTCCGGCTCAGATCAAAGGGCTTAAAGTAAATGAATAGATTGCAAGTTTTGAGGCTCACTCCACTGCCTACAGAGAAATGAGCTACCCGAAGGCACATTCTCCTGCGAACAGGAATGGTCCAGAAGAATTCACAAGTTATTTGTTATCGTCCACATCCAGATAATCCGCGTCTATAACACTTTCGTCGCTCTTCTGCGAATCGGCCACTCGCTGTTCGGGCACCTTGATTTCGCCGACAATCGACTTTGCCGTCATCTGTAATTGGATAAGAAAGTCCTCTTCATAACATTTGCGTCTGCCTGCTCGGACAATCTAAATAATTTCTTGCGGTGGGCGACGAACCGTCGCCCACCCTTGGTTTCCTTCCGCCGGAACGGCGGGTCTGCCTCACCGCAGGTGCCTACTTCTTTTCTTCGACGTCGACGTATTCGGCGTCGATTACGCCTTCGTCCTTTTTTGCTTCGGCTGCAGGCGTGCCTTCCGGAGTTGCACCTGGCGTTCCGCCAGCCTGTTCAGCATTCACCTTGTAGAGCACCTCGGCCAGCTTGTGGCTCGCTTTGGTCAGCTTCTCGTGCGCGGCGTTCAGCTCGATTGAGGACGGCGTGCCTTCGAGGACCTTTTTCGCTTCAGCCAGTGCCGATTCGACCTCGGTCTTGTCCGCAGCCTGCACCTTTTCGCCCGAGTCCTTCAGCATCTTCTCGATGTTGTAGACCATCGAGTCGAGTTGATTGCGCGCCTCGATCTCCTCGCGCTTCTCCTTATCCTCGGCGGCGTGTGCGTCCGCTTCCTTGGCCATTTTCTCGACCTCTTCCTTGCTGAGGCCCGAGCTCGAAGTGATGGTGATGCGCGTGTCCTTGCCCGTGGCATTGTCCTTCGCGTTCACGTTCAGAATGCCGTTGGCGTCGATGTCGAACGTGACCTCGATCTGCGGCACGCCGCGTGGCGCCGGAGGAATGCCGGCCAGTTTGAACTTACCCAGGGTGCGATTCTGAGCCGCCATCGGACGCTCGCCCTGCAGCACATGCACCTCGACTTCAGTCTGCGAATCGGCCGCGGTCGAAAACGTCTCCGTCTTCTTGGTCGGAATCGTCGTGTTGCGCGGAATCATCGGTGTGGCCACGCCGCCCAGGGTTTCAATCGAGAGCGTCAGTGGTGTTACGTCGAGGAGCAGAAGGTCCTTCACCTCGCCGGCCAACACGCCAGCCTGCACTGCTGCACCCACGGCGACCACCTCGTCGGGATTCACTCCGCGATGTGGCTCTCTGCCGAAGAGCTCTTTCACAATCTCCTGGATCTTGGGCATGCGCGTCTGGCCGCCCACGAGCACCACTTCGTCGATCTGGCTTGTGGTGATCCCCGCATCGCTCAGCGCCTTCTTGCAAGGCTCAAGCGAACGGTCGAGCAGATCCGAAACCATCTGCTCCAGCTTGGCGCGCGTCAATTTGCGCACAAGATGCTTTGGGCCCGTCGCGTCGGCCGTAATGAAGGGCAGGTTGATCTCGCTTTCGAGCGTCGTTGATAGCTCGATCTTGGCCTTTTCTGCCGCGTCTTTCAGGCGCTGCAGAGCCATCTCGTTGCCCTTCGAGCTCAGATCGAGACCTTCTTCCTGCTTGAATTCGGCGATGAGCCAATCGACAATGCGCTGATCGAGATTGTCGCCGCCCAGGTGCGTGTCGCCGTTTGTCGACTTGACTTCGATGACGCCTTCACCCACTTCGAGGATCGAGATATCAAACGTTCCGCCGCCAAAGTCGTATACGGCAATGGTCTCGTCCTTTTTCTTGTCGAGCCCGTACGCCAAGGCAGCCGCAGTCGGCTCGTTGACGATGCGCTTCACATCGAGGCCAGCGATTTTGCCCGCGTCCTTGGTGGCCTGGCGCTGCGCGTCGTTAAAGTAAGCCGGCACCGTGATGACGGCCTCCGTGACAGTCTGACCGAGATACGCCTCGGCGCTCTTCTTGAGCTTTTGGAGAATCATGGCCGAGATTTCGGGGGGCGTGTACTCCTTGCCCTGGGCCAGAACTGCGACGTGGTCACCCTGCGCAACGACCTTGTAGGGCACCATCTTCAATTCGTCGCTCACTTCGTCATAGCGACGGCCCATGAAGCGCTTGATGGAGAAGATGGTGTTCTCAGGGTTCGTAATGGCCTGGCGCTTTGCGACCTGTCCCACCAGGCGCTCGCCGCTCTTCGAGAAGCCGACGATGGAAGGAGTGGTGCGCGCACCTTCTTCATTTGCAATGACTTTGGGCTCGCCACCTTCGAGAACCGCGACGCACGAGTTGGTGGTACCGAGATCGATTCCAATAATTTTTGCCATGTTGTTTTCCTGCCTGCCGATAGAGTTTAGACATTTAATAAGATGCATGATTGAGTGGATTAGTGTCAACTTTTCTTGATTATATTTGCATAAACCAATCCAAAGACATTTGACAACCGCCACGGCGGTTTGAAGGGGTTAGCTCCATATCCGGTGTTTTGCGCCACAACCGCACTTCGGCCGGATCGGGTAAGCTCATCTGTTCCAAAGACCATGCCGACTGCCGAGGCTCAAACCCGCTATCCCCTGACGCAGGGCGTAAACCCATGTCTGGTCACGGTTTCCGTGATGTTGCCCACCTTCATGGAGGTGCTGGACACCGCCATCGCGTCGGTGGCGCTGCCATACATCGCGGGAAGCCTGTCGTCGACCAACTCCGAGGCCACCTGGGTGCTCACCAGCTATCTGGTGGCGAATGCCGTGATCCTGCCGGCATCGAACTGGTTCGCGCGGCGGTTCGGGCGGAAGCGGTTCCTGCTGATTTGCGTCACAATTTTCACGGTCGCCTCGTTCTTTTGCGGAGCAGCGCCATCCCTGGCGGTGATCCTGCTGGCCCGTATTCTGCAAGGTGCAGGTGGCGGCGCGCTGCAGCCGCTCTCGCAGTCGATCCTGCTGGAAAGCTTCCCGCCGGCCAAGCGCTCCATGGCGATGGCCGCCTATGGTCTCGGTATCGTGGTCGCGCCGGTTCTGGGACCGACGCTGGGCGGCTGGCTGACCGATACGTTCAGCTGGCGCTATGCCTTTTACATCAATATCCCGGTAGGCCTGCTGGCCGTCTTTCTCATTGCCCGCTTCGTCCACGACCCGCCCTACATCAAGAACGCGAAAGTCGGCGCATTCGACAATATCGGCTTCGGGTTGCTGATTGTTTGGACCGGCTGCCTCCAGGTAGTCCTCGATAAAGGCCAGGAAGACGACTGGTTCGGGGCGCTTTGGGTGCGGTGGGCGGTGGCGGCGCTGATCGTGGGACTCATCGGATGGATCTGGCGCTCGTGGACCAATCCGAAGGGTCTGGTTGATTTGCACATCCTGAAGAATCGCAACTTCCGGACAGGATGTTTTTTGATTGCGCTGCTTGGCATGTGCATCTACATCACGATTACGATCCTGCCGCTCTTTTACCAGGAAGTGATGGGCTACACAGCTTTCACGGCCGGCCTTGTCGTCGGCCCACGTGGCGTGGGCTCTTTTATTGGCTCGCCGGTGATTGGAGTTCTCGGCTCGCGCATCGACAACCGCAAGCTGCTATGCCTCGGTTTCGTCGGTTTCGGCGTCTGCGCCCTGTTCTTCGGCATGGTGAACCTCGACATCGGGCCGTATACGCTGCTCATCCCCATCACGCTGACGGGCTTTGCTCTGAGCTTTGTGTTTGTGCCGCTGGCGACCATGACGACAGCGACGCTTTCGCGCGAGGAGATGGGCAACGCGACGGGGCTGTTCAATATGCTGCGCAACATCGGCGGGTCTATCGGGATTGCGATGGCCACGACAGCGATCATTCGTCGGGCTGCGCTGCATCAGACCGAAATTGGGGCAAACCTGACAGCGTCGAGTCCTGTGTTGCAACAGAAGTCGGCGCTCATCGCGGCGTACTTGAGCCATCATCTGGGGCGGGCGCAAGCGCGGCCCGGATCGATGGGATTGGTGTATGGCTTGATGCAACAGCAGTCGGCGCTCATGGCGTATGTGGATGTGTTTCGCTGGACCGCGCTGCTGGCGTTCTTCTGTGCTCTAGCCGTTTGGCTTTTCAAGAAGCCACCGAAGCATGCGGCTCCGCCACCTGGGGCGCATTGAAAACAGCGCTTGCTGTGCCACCGCCAATTGCCCTTTCCTTTGATCGAGTTGAGAGGGGCACATGTCTAAAGGCACCCCCCGTAGGACAACTCTCACCTCCCCTAGGGCATCCATCCCAATTGGAACTTGAAATCCCGATCAGTTGGTCCCGGTTTCTTTTCCTGGTTTCGAAGTTTCGCAATGCCACCCGTTGGGAGGGTGAATATGAATACCTTTGGAAGACTCGGTTTGTCCGCTGTTTTGTTGGCTACAGCGGCCGCTTTTGCAAGTGCGCAGGAATTGAACCCCACCGCGACAGCGCCCGCGCCCAACACCACCCCCACCGGGCCCAGCGAAATGCAGGACGGTGTACCCGTTTACAAAATCCAGGTTGTTGCGCGTGATATCCCCGCCATCAACTATTTCCACCGCCAGGGTTCGACCAAGATTGGCTTCGAAGGAACCTCGCTGTTACCAGGAGCAAAGGGTGAAGCCAAGGTAGACGCCGCACCGGGGCGCACGACCATCAACCTGCATCTGGATGGATTTTCACCCGCCAACGGCTTCGGGCCCGAATATCTCACCTACGTGCTTTGGGCCATCTCGCCTGAGGGTAGACCGGTGAACCTGGGCGAGGTGTTGCCGACCGGTTCGAAGGATAAGTTCGACACGACGGCGACGACGAACCTTCAGTCATTCGGCCTGATTATCACCGCCGAACCTTACTTCGCCGTCACCATGCCGAGCGATCTGGTCGTCGCACAGAACGTAGTCATCGATAAGACGCAGGGCGTGCTCGAGCAGGTGAACGCCCACTATTCTCTGTTGCCGCGCGGCGCATATGCGGAGACAGCGGGACGGCACGCAGTGCTGCGTCCGATTACACGCAATGAGCGCTCTCCTTTGGAGCTTTACGAGGCAGAGAACGCGGTCCAGATCGCAGACGCCGCGGGCGCGGAACAATACGCCGGCGACACCATGAAGACTGCGAAAACAGCGCTTGAAAACGCCGAAGGCCTTGATACCAACAAGGGCGATCGCAAACAGACCATCACGTTTGCTCGGGAGGCTGTGCAGTCTTCCGAGGACGCGCGCATCATCACCATCCGCAAGATCAAAGCCGAAGACGATGCCGCGCTGGTGAAGGGGCGCCAGGATGCCGAACAGGCAGCGCAAACAGCACAGGCTCAAGCTCAACAGGCCCAGGCATCGGCAGACCAGCAGGCAGCCCAGCGCGCACAGGCTGAAGCGGCAGCGGCAGAGGCTGAAGCGCGTGCCCAAAAAGCCCGCGAGGACCAGAAGGCTGCCGAACTGGCAGCGCAGCAGGCGAGTCAGCAAACCGAACAAATTCGCGAACGGCTGAAGAACCAGTTGAATCAGGTGCTGCAAACCACGGAGACGGCCCGAGGCCTGATTGTGAACATGTCGGATGTGTTATTCGATTTCAATAAGTACTCGTTGAAGTCGGACGCGCAAGTGAAGCTGGCCAAAGTATCCGGGATTTTGCTCGCCTACCCGAATCTGAAGCTTCAGGTTGAGGGCTACACGGACAACATTGGCACGGACGAATACAACCAGAAGCTCTCGGAACAGCGGGCCGATGCAGTACGCGAGTTTCTTGTGGCTCAAAGCGTTGCGGACGCCAACATAAGTGCCCAGGGATATGGGAAAAGTAATCCCATCGCCGATAACTCCTCTAACTCGGGACGTGCGCAAAACCGGCGCGTAGAGCTCGTGGTTTCGGGTTCGGCCATTGGCATTGAAGGAAGCGCGCCCGGCGCCCAGTCCAGCGTAACGCCCGCACCGCAGGAGCCAAACCCAGCGCCTGCAAATCAGGGTGTGGCGAATCCTCAGCAATAGGTTTGCGGATCCCCCAGGTTCCTGCCGCGCCTCACTTTTCGCTGATGAGCGGCAGGAATCTCCGCAACCGTTCGTCGTAGCGCTCGATCCCTCCGCTCAAAATGTCGTAGTACCAACCGTGAACCGTGAGCCGACCCTCCACCACTGCCCGCGCGACGGAGGGTTGCGCGCGCAAATTAAGCAGTTGTGCGACCACGTTGCCGCGAATCAGGGATGCCAGTTCGGCGTGTGGGCCGTCGGCGGGGTTGAGCGGCTGGCGGTGGCTAAACGCCCCCTCCACGTGATGAAGCCACCGGCTGGCCTTGGGCAATGCGTCGAGACCCCTGCGGTCAAGCGCCGCCTTCAGAGCCCCGCAATCCGAGTGGCCGCAGAGAATCGCGTGCTTCACCTTGAGCACCTCGACTGCGTATTCAATCGTGGCTGTGACGCCGTCCACGTCGTGGCTGGAAACGGGCACCACGTTCCCCGCATTGCGCGTGATGAAAAGATCGCCAGGGCCTGTTCCGAGAATCAGGTCAGGCACGATGCGTGAGTCGGAGCAGGTGATAAAGAGGCATTCCGGCGCCTGCGAATCGGCGAGCAGACGAAACTGATTGCGTCGAACCGGAAACACCTCGGCCAGAAATTTCTTGTGTCCCTCGATCAGCCGCTCCACCCTGTCCTCCGGCTGCCGGACCATGAACAGGTCGGCACCCCTGATCAGCCTACAGCAGAGGAGGTCGAGCTGTTATTTTGTTGCGAGATGCTCCCGGAGACATCGCAAAGGAGATCTGCTCCTGTGAAGCCGCTCGCTACGTTCCTCCGCAGCACGATCCTCACTGCAGCCCTCATTGTGGCTGTCGCGCAGGCACAGAGCCCCGCGCAGACGATTGACACGATCAATCCAGCCCTGCGTCAGCGCATCGACCAGATTGCCGTGCAGGTGCTGGAACTGCGTGGAGCACCCTCGGCGAGCATCGCTGTGGTCGAAGGCGGAAAGCTGGTCTACACGCATGCCTACGGGCTCGCGCACATCGATCCGCCGGAAGCGGCCACGCCGGCAATGCGCTACTCGATCGGGTCGATCTCAAAACAGTTCTGTGCGACGGCCAT
>Ga0302325_10000713_pt1 | contig 88972 bp, 90 predicted proteins | sample Palsa_T0_2_FD_201948 | JGI IMG/M metagenome (GOLD analysis project Ga0302325, IMG submission 201948) | Peat permafrost microbial communities from Stordalen Mire near Abisko, Sweden - Palsa_T0_2 | ecosystem: Environmental > Terrestrial > Soil > Palsa > Peat permafrost | place: Sweden: Abisko...
CAGGCGCCGCAGTTGTCTTGGCGGTCGACTCCGCGCCAGCGTCGGTGATCACCGCATTGGCCTGTTTTGCGGGAGTTGGCTCGGCGGTGAACTGACTGGCTGGTCTGGCCGTCGCTGAGTCGGTGATCACCTCGTTGGCCGGTTTTGCGGAAGCCGGGTCGGTGGTGGACTGACTGGCTGGTTCTGCCACCCCAGAGTCGGTGATCACCTCATTGGCCGGTTTTGGTGGTGGCTGCCGTCCCCAACCGCCGGGCCGTCGCGAAGCGATCCCGGCGGACTTCAAGTAGGCGGCCGCCGTTTCGCGACGAACGCCGGTATTCCGCTGGATTCGCCGTAGCGACCAGCCCAACCGCCCCAAGGCGATGACTTGCTGTTTCTTTTCTTCTTTCAAGACGTTACTCACATTGCCGAGGGTAAATGCCCTCGGCTCGGAATTAACGTCCTGGATTGCGGTTTATCGTTGGCCGGTTTTCAGGTGATCATGGATGGCCGGTTTTGGGTGATCACCGAGGAAGCTAGGACTCGAAGGTCCGACTCTTTGCTGCTCCAGTCCCAATGGAAGTGCCGCGGGATCGACTCCGGCGGTGCTCCCATTTGAACCATGAGCTTCGCAGCATCAAGGACAACCGGACGCCATTCATTTTGAGTTTCCAGAAAGTGTTGGAGCGTCACCTCGTCAAAAAGTTCCGCTTCAACCGGTTCCCTCCGCGACAAGTCCACGAGCTGAATGATCTCTCTCACAGCACCATCAACTCCGCCTTCTCCTTCTTCTGGTCCTCAAAGAACAGCTTCCCGCCCTCAGACAGCTTCACATCCACAAGCTGATATAGCCGCAGTGCTTGGCGAAGAATTGCCGTCTTGCTCAGATCTTTGTGATTCGAAAGCTCTTCCAGAACGCGCATCTCCTGATCCGTCAGATTGAGCGTCATCGTTCGCTTCGTGTTCATCAGTCGTACCTTGCTCAATTATACATCGTATAGCCAATAAGGCAAGCATAAAATACTTTCTAAATACATGTCTAATAGCTATTTTATGGCCATTTGTGGTAGACTGTTCTCAGAGCCGCCAAAGGAGGGCTCTGAAAATGGAAGAAATTGAAGTCACCGAAGTCGTGATCATCGAGATCGTCGAGCTAGAGGAGCACGCGAAGCATCATGGCACGCACGCACCTCACGCAAAACACTATGCCTTTCGAGTCGACAAGGACCGGGTAGTCGTTGACACCCCAACAATCACCGGAGCGGAGATTCTCGCCAAGGTCGGAAAGACTGCCGCGGAATTCAAGCTCTATCAGCACAAGCGAGGACATCAGCCAATCCTCATTGACCCGAATCAAACCGTCAATCTCCGCGAGCCCGGCGTGGAGCGCTTTACAACGATGCCGAAGGACACCACGGAGGGCCTGGAGGGCCCTCCCCTCCGGTGCCAGTTCCGGCTACCGCAATCGGACGAGGACTATTTGAACGGCCTCGCTCTCCCTTGGGAGACGGTCGTTGACGGCGGAAGTCGTTGGCTCCTCGTTCACAACTGGAAACTCCCGCCGGGCTACAACCACAAAGAGACCAGCCTGGCCCTTCTCATCCCGGACAACTATTCGGACAGCCAGATCGACATGGTCTACTTCAAACAGCACCTTGCTCGAACCGACGGGAGGACCATTAACGCACTCTCCAGTGGATCGATTGTCGGCGAGACATGGCAGCGCTGGTCGCGGCATCGCACAGGTCAAAATCCTTGGCGCATCGGCGTCGATGACGTCGCCAGCCACCTGAGTCTCGTTGATGATTGGCTCGGGCGCGAGTTTGCGAAGGCCGCATGAAGTACGCACTCCGCATGACCGAGGCGCAGCATATCGTGCTGCGCTCTCACCTTTTTCCCGGAGATGGAAATGAGGCTGTCGCTCTTCTCCTCTGTGGCCGGAGAAAGGGTCAGGAGCGCCACATCTTAACCGTTCGGAAAGTCGTCACGGTGCCCCACACTGTTTGCGACCGCCGCCCGGACCGGATCACCTGGCCAACAGGCTTCGTCGATTCTCTCCTCGAAGAGGCCTATGGAAAGGAATGCGCAATCGTCAAGGTTCACAGCCACGGCATCGATTACCGAAAGTTTTCCGAGACCGACAATCGGTCAGACCAGGGGCTATTTGCCTCAGTGACGAGCCTACTCAACGATGGTTTCCCGCACGCGAGCGTCATCATGCTCCAAGACGGAGAACTCTTCGGGCGGGTCCTCGGCGAGGATGGCAAGGTTCTCTCTCCGCTCACTTCGATCATGGCCGTCGGCGATGAACTCCGAATTTGGACGGAGGGCAGAGGACCAACTGGAGACGGGTTTACTCTCCGCCACGCACAAGCCTTTGGTAGTGGAACGACCGTCATTTTACGCCATCTCTCCGTCGCCATCGTGGGCTGTTCTGGAACAGGCAGTATCGTTGCAGAACAACTCGCCCGTTTAGGCGTCGGCAGACTCGTGCTGGTTGACCCGGACCCGGTGGAAGAAAAGAATCTGAACCGCATCCTGAATACTGGAAAGGAAGATGCCTATCTTGGGCGGCCAAAAGTGCATGCCCTCGCCTCGGCTATTGCCCGCATGGGGCTCGGACAAGAGGTACTCCCAATGAGGACAAACCTCATCAGTCAAGAAGCCGTTATGCGCGTCGCCGAGTGCGACGTTGTATTCGGGTGCATGGACGGAGTAGAAGGAAGGCACCTGCTCAACCGGCTCGCAACTTTCTATGCGATGCCGTATTTCGATGTCGGTGTCCGACTCGATGCAGACGGGCGAGGCGGTATCGATCGAATCGCAGGCGCAGTTCATTATCTTCAGCCCGGCCGCTCCAGCCTGCTCAGCCGGGGCGTCTACGACATGAAGCGCGTCGAGGCCGAAGAGATGCGGCGGACGAATCCTGAAATGTATAAGCAACAGATCAACGAGGGTTACCTTCGAGGCGTTGCGGAGGATAGACCAGCCGTGATCAGCGTAAACATGTTCTTTGCTGCCGTGATGGTGAACGATTTTCTGGCTCGCATTCATCCATATCGTTACCAGCCAAACGGCGACTACGCCTACATCGGCGCCAATCTCTCCGAACTACAGTTCTATCCCGAACCCGAAGCCGAGCACTGTTTGGTTCTTGAGCGGCATGTCGGAAGAGGGGACGTCACGCCGCTCCTCGACAGGCCGGCACTCTCGTGATGAACCGCTTTCAGATGCTATGGGGAGCGTTGCGGCGAACCGTCCTTCATTGGATTCACCGTGACCGCCTCAGAACCCAACCGGTCGAGGAACTTCCAGAGTGCCTCCAGGGTCGCCGCCTTTATCTTCTCGGTGCTGATGCTCCGTGGTCGGCAGCTTTCGTCTGCCCGTGCGGGTGCCAGGAGGTGATCCACGTCAGCCTTTTACAAGACGACTCGCCCAGGTGGACCATCAGTTTTGACCGAGACGGGTATCCGTCCCTCTCACCATCCGTATGGAGGACGAAGGGATGCCGCTCCCATTTTTTCCTCCGACGCGGTGCAATCGTTTGGTGCCAGAACAGAACCCCCGGCGCATGAGCAACATACGCTCAGATCCTCACCCGACTCCTGCAAGCGCTTCCGCTCCCAACTTGCCGACGGATGCGCTGCGCAACAACATCCCGGCGAAGGCTTCACGACGGGCCCTCGCCGGTCGCATACCAGATCTCTACCATCCGACCGTGTCCGTCCGCCCGCGCTCTTACCTCGGCGCAGCTTCTATGGCACATCGCCAGGTTTAGTTCCGTTCCCAGTAGAATTCCAGACGACCACTCAGGAGGCCCCCGATGTAAGGGCCAGCATTCTAATTGAACCGCTCTCCGGCTCAATGGCGCGGCCTCCCGCCGTACGACGATCAGTCAAGCGCTGCGAAGAAAGGGACCGCCTACGAGAAGAGAGCTGCCACCATCGCCGCTTACCTCCCAACAAGTCGGCCTATCGACCCCTAACGAACCGTGGCGAGCTGACGCACAACGCGTATATCGGAGGTTTGGAGCCGTCGCGAACAGCGGTTCAGAGCTCGAAAGCGGTCCCCTAGCGCCGCCGCCGGTTCGGCCACTCTCAAATCCCGTGAGATCTTTTCTCGCGCGCAGCCACTAACCATGCATGGGCGCGACCCTGCACATCACCCGCTTGTCAACGCACTTTCGCAACTATGCCGCACTCCAAAACCCGCATCGCCGCATGTCTCGCCGCGCATGGAAATCTGGTTTCGTCGTATTTGGAAGTAACAGCAAACAAGCCACTTATTGGCTTGGTTCGTCCAAAAAAGCACTTTGGGCGCGTTCCTCCGCGGCGCACAAAACCGCACAACCCCGCCCAATCGTCCGGATTTCGCCGCAAGCCAAGACGCCTGCCCCACGGCGGATGCGCCCTTCCGCTATCATATAAATAGTCCCCCTCGCCCGCAGCCGGTCGAAACGCACCCAATGAACAACGGCAACCCATCGATCCGCAACATCGCCATCATCGCCCACGTGGATCATGGCAAGACCACCCTGGTCGACGCCATGCTCAACCAGAGCGGCATCTTCCGCGAGAACGAAGTGCACGTCGAGCGCGTCATGGATTCCAACGAACTGGAACGCGAGCGCGGCATCACCATCCTGGCCAAAATCACGGGCATCCGCTATCAGGGCGTGAAGATCAACATCGTGGACACCCCCGGCCACAGCGATTTCGGCGGCGAGGTGGAGCGCGCGCTCAAGATGGTGGATGGCGTCATGCTGCTGGTGGACGCCAGCGAAGGGCCGCTGCCGCAGACCCGCTATGTGCTGATGAAGGCGCTCGAAGCCAAGCTGCCGCCCATCGTGGTGATCAACAAAATCGACCGGCCCGATGCGCGCGTGCCGGAAGTGTTGAACGAGATCTACGACCTGTTCATCGATCTGGACGCCACCGAGGACCAGCTCGATTTCCCGGTGCTCTACACGGTGGCCAAGACCGGCGTTGCGAAAACTTCCATGGCAGACGATTCGAGCAACCTGAAGCCGCTGTTCGACGCCATAGTGAAACATATCCCCGAGCCGGCGGGCGATCCCGGCGAGGTGCTGCAGATGCTGGTGGCGAACCTGGATTACAGCGACTACCTGGGCCGGCTGGCCATTGGGCGGGTCTTTGCGGGTACCCTGAATTTCGGCGATACGGTGGCCATCTGCAAGCTGGACGGATCGCAGCATTCGACCCGCATCACCAAGCTCTACTCGTTCGAAGGCTTGAAGCGCGTGGACGAAACCGTCGGCCGTCCCGGCGACCTGCTGGCTATCGCCGGCGTGGAAGGCATCACCATCGGTGAAACCGTCACCAGCGCCGAGACGCCCCGGCCGCTGCCCGTGGTGCAGATCGACGAGCCCACCATCGCCATGACGTTCACTATCAACACGTCGCCGTTCGCCGGCCGGGAGGGCAGCTACGTAACCTCGCGCAACCTGCGCGAACGGCTGGACAAGGAACTGCTGACCAATGTCTCCATTCGAGTCGCGGAACTGGGCCACGACACGTTCAAGGTGATGGGGCGCGGCGAATTGCAACTGGCCATCCTCATCGAGATGATGCGGCGCGAAGGTTATGAGTTGATGGTGGGCAAGCCGGAGATCCTCACGCGCACCATCGGCGGCAAGGTGCAGGAGCCCGTGGAACTGCTGGTGATCGACTGCCCGGAGGCTTTCATCGGGGTGGTGATCGAGAAGCTTGGCAGCCGCAAGGGCAAGATGAACAAAATGGTGAACCACGGCTCCGGCCGCGTGCGGCTGGAGTTTCACATCCCGTCGCGGGGCCTGATCGGACTGCGCAGCGAGATCCTGACCGATACGCGCGGCACGGCTATCATGAATTCGCTGTTCTATGGATACATCGACTGGCAGGGCGAAATCCCCACGCGGCCCACTGGCTCGCTGGTGGCGGACCGTCCCGGCAGGTCCACCGGCAACGCCATCTTCAATCTGCAGGAGCGCGGCGAGATTTTCGTCAGTCCCGGAACCGAAGTTTACGAAGGCATGATCGTGGGCGAGAACGCGCGCACGGCCGACCTGGATGTGAACATCGTCAAGGAGAAGAAGCTGACCAACATGCGCGCTTCCACCGCGGATGAAGCTATCCGGCTGGTGCCGCCGCGCATCTTGAACCTGGAGCAATCCATCGAGTTCATCCGCGACGACGAATTCGTGGAAGTGACGCCGGCGTCCATCCGGCTGCGCAAGAAGATCCTGAAGGCCAACCAGAGATAGCCCTGCATGTCCCAGGCGCGGCCAAACGCGGTGACGATTGTGATCGCGGCGTATGCGGTGCTGGTCTTCGCGGTGCTGGGAATTACGCCGCTGTGGCTCGATGAATTGCAGCAGCAGCTCGGGGTTGGGCGCGAGAACATGGCGGCTCTCATGCAGTGGGTACAGATCAATCCGGGCGGGTCGCCGCTGCCCTACCTGGCGCAGCGGGCCATCGTCGATCTGTTTGGCGCGTCGGCGTTTGTAGTGCGCATCCCGGCGGCTCTGTGCAGTATCGCGGCGGCGGCGGTTTTCGCCGCGCTTTGCGGCAGGTTCGGGATCCGTTCGCCGGCGTTGGCGACGGCCCTGTTTCTAGCGCTGCCACTGCAGTTCCGTTACGCGCTGGAAGCCCGCGGGTACTCCCAAGGCCTGCTGTGCGCGCTGGCGTCCTTGCTGCTGTTTCTGCGCGTACGCCAGCGGGGCACCGTGGGGGCGGCAGCTTTTTATGGGGCGTCGGTGGCCTTGGGGCTGTACTCGCAGCCTTTGACCGTACTGCCGGTATTGGGCGGCCTGTTCTGGCTGATCGGCGAGCGGGGTGTGAGTTCGCGGACCAAGCGGCTGGTGCTTGGCGCGGCGTCCATCGGGATTCTGTCGTATGTTCCGTGGTACCTGCTGCAACGCCAGACGCAGCAGGCCTTCGGGTCGATGGCGTTGTATTTCTTTTCGTGGCGGCAGGTCAAACCGCTGGGGCTGCTGCACGAGTTGAGCGGGGGAGGATATGTGTGCAGCGCCGCGTTGTTGTTTGCGGCTGCCGTGGGGCTGCCGAAGCTGCGGGGGCGCCGCTTGCTGGCGTGTGTAGGACTTGCCGCGCTGGCGGGGCCGATCCTGATCGACGCGCTGGTGGATTATTTCTTTGCGGCGCGTCAGCTTTTGTTTGCTGCGCCCGTGTTGGCGCTATGCGCGGCGGGCGGCATCGAACGGCTGCGCGAGGGACGTCGCCGTTGGGCAGGCTACGCCGTGCTGCAGATTTTCTTTGCGGCGGCGGCGGTCGGCGATTACCGCCAGGCGATGGTTCCGAAAGACGGCTTCGGGGCGCAAGCCAGGGTGCTGGCGGCGCATCTGCCGGCCGATGCGTGCGTGGCGGTGGCGCCGCCGAATCAGGCGATCTACTACTTGTTCCTGCGGCCGGAGTTGGAGCGCCGGATCTGCGCGGAACCTCCGGGCGCCGCGCGGGTGGTAGCGGTGATGAGTCCGTACAGCACGCAGCGGGAGCGCGGGCAGTTGTCGGATTTATTGGACCGGAGTTATGACAAGTCGGCTCTATTGCAAACCGGCGCGGGGGAAATTGTGGATTACCGCCGCCGCTAGCGGCCGGCCGCGACGGAGACAAATTCCCGGATGAGGGGATGCACCAGCCCCTTCATCGAGGAGCGTTCCGGTTGGAAAAGTGTCGCCACGAAGAACGGGTGTTGGCGCAAACGTACGATCCGGATGTCGCCGGCGTCGTCCGTGCCTTCGACTAGAAGGTCGTCTCGATCGCGAACGGATTGCGCGAAGTCCGGGTTCAGTCCGTAGCTGCAATGATATCCTTCCGCGACGCGATCCGTTCCATAGAGTCTCCGGGCCAATGAGCCGGGAGTCAGCCGAATCGTGCCGGTAACCTCCACCAGCGGGCACGAGAGCTTGGAAATGAGAGGGCGCTCCGCTTCGGGATTCAATTCCGCATGTGCCACATCCGCAGCGCCGATCGCGTTCCTGAAATATTCGATCATGGCGTGCTGGAACCCGCCGCATGTTCCCAAGAACGGGATCCCTCGAGTGCGGGCGAGCGAGATGGCGGCAATTGCGCCTTCCGTGTTCGCATACGGCGATGCGGGCACACACCAGATTCCTTGATAGCCGGCCAATGCGCGCAACTCCTCTTTGTCGGTCAGCTTCGAAGTGTTTATCCAGACCGGCTCGGCCTCGATGTTGAGATCTCTAGCGGCCAGTTCCAGCGCCGGCGGAATGGCGATGTGCGCTGTCACAGACGCGCTGTAATCGCCTATCAGCGCGATGCGGGTATTCGACGCCACGTCGTATTATCGCATCCATGCGATGCGGAGTAAGATGCTCGTATGGCGGCGATCAAATGGCCAAACTCGCGGCTGGGCCCGGTTCTGGACAGGATCGAGCGGCATTACGGCACCCCCGCGCCGCCGCCGTTCGCCGGCCCTTTGAGATCCCGGAGAAGATCCTGGCCGCGCCGAAGAAGCTGCTCTGCGAGGTCACCCGGAGGGGTGGATCGATTGGCGCCGAGGAGCGCGCCGAACGCTTGCAGGCGGCGCAACTCACGGTGGACGAATTCGGCGGCGATCTCGCCAGCGTGCTGAAGCTGCCTCCGCAAAAGGCGAAGAAGCTGCTGATGCAGTTCCCGATGATCGGCGAGCCCGGCGCGGAGAAGATTCTGATGTTCTCGGGCGCGCTCGGCGTTTTGGCGCTCGAATCCAACGGTCTGCGCGTGCTGGTGCGCCTGGGTTTTTGGCGAAGAGCGGAAGAGTTATTCCGCCACCTACAAATCGGTTCGCGAAGTCACGCTTGAGGAGCTGTCGGCGGACCGCAAATTGCTGACGAAGGCGCACCTGCTGTTGCGGCAGCATGGCCAGCGGTTGTGTCTTCGGAACGGGCCGGTGCCATGCGTGCCCGGTGAACTCAGACTGCCGGCTCTTCCAGAGTGGGGTGTGACTACTGGTATTGTCAGGCATGGGTTATGGCAGTTTGCTTGCGCCCATCAAATACTGGTCGATGCCGCGCGCGGCATGGCGGCCTTCGGCGATGGCCCAGACTACCAGGGACTGGCCACGGCGCATGTCGCCGGCGGTGAAGACGCCGGGGACGGAGGTCATGTAGTTCTCGCCGGCCTGGACGTTGCCGCGAGGGTCCAGCTTCACACCCAGGCTGTCTAGGAGACCGTTCCTGACCGGACCGAGGAAGCCCATGGCCAGCAGCACCAGGTCCGCTTCGAGGGTGAATTCCGTGCCGGGGATGGGATCGAACTTCGGCGCGGATCCGACTTTGACCGCGTGGAGCTGCTTCACATTGCCTTGGTCGTCGCCGGTGAAACGGGTGGTGGCGACGCTCCAATCGCGGATGCCGCCTTCTTCGTGCGAGCTTTCGGTGCGAAGCTGCATGGGCCACAGCGGCCAGGGCGTGGATGGGGCGCGCCCGTGCGGCGGTTGCGGCAGTAGTTCGAACTGATTCACGGAGAGGGGCTTCTGGCGATGAGAGGTGCCCAGGCAATCCGCGCCCGTATCGCCGCCGCCGATGATCACCACGCGCTTGCCCGTGGCTAAAATCGCTCCAGCGTCGGGCACGGTATCGCCTTCGGTGCGGCGGTTCTGCTGCGGCAGGAACTGCATGGCGAAGTGGATGCCGTTCAACTCGCGGCCGGGCACGGGAAGATCGCGGGGATGCTCTGCGCCGCCCGAGAGCAGGATGGCGTCGTAATCGCGGCGCAGATCTTCAACGGGGATGTCGCGTCCGACGTGGGCGTTGGGGATGAACGCGACACCCTCGGCCCGCATCTGCTCCAGGCGCCGGTCGATGAGGTGCTTCTCCATCTTGAAATTCGGGATGCCGTAGCGCAGCAGGCCGCCGATGCGGTCGTTCTTTTCAAATACCGTCACCGCATGGCCGGCGCGGCGCAACTGTTGCGCGGCGGCGAGGCCGGCGGGGCCGGAGCCGACGATGGCGACGCGCTTGCCGGTGATATGAACGGGCGGCTCGGGGCGGATCCAGCCTTCGGCGAAGGCGCGATCCACGATCGTCTTTTCGATTTGCTTGATGGTGACCGGAGGCTCGCTGATGCCGAGCACGCAGGCGGCTTCACAGGGCGCGGGGCAGATGCGGCCGGTGAATTCGGGAAAATTGTTGGTGGCATGCAGGACCCGGATGGCTTCGCGCCAGCGGCCGCGGTACACCAGGTCGTTCCAATCGGGAATGATGTTGGTGAGCGGGCAGCCGGTGTGGCAGAAGGGCACGCCGCAATCCATGCAGCGTGCGCCTTGCGCGCGGATTTTTTCTTCGGGGAAATCGAGGTAGATCTCGAACCAGTCGTTGACTCGCTCGGTGGGAGGGCGGCGGGTTGGTAGTTCCCTTGTATATTCCAGGAAGCCGGTAACCTTACCCATGAACGACCTCTTGGGCTCGCGCCGCGGGGCCGGGGGCCGAGGGTCGGGGGCCGGGGGTTAGTCTCAACACGCGCTTGTATTCGTGGGGGAACACTTTCGTGAATTTTGGCAGCATGGTGGACCAGTTTTCCAGGATCCATTTGGCGCGGGGGCTGCCGGTGAATTCGAAGTGGCGTTCGATCAGGCTGCGCAGCAGCCCGGCGTCGCCGTCTACCGGCTCCAGATCTACAGCGGCGGTGTTGCAGCGTTTGTCGGCGAAGTCGCCACGCTCGTCGAGGACGTAGGCGATGCCGCCGCTCATGCCCGCGGCGAAGTTGCGACCGCACTTGCCGAGCACCACCACCAGGCCCTTGGTCATATATTCGCAGCCGTGGTCGCCCAGTCCTTCGACCACGGCGGTGGCGCCGGAATTGCGCACGGCGAAGCGCTCGCCCGCCATACCGTTAAAATACGCCTCGCCGCTGGTTGCGCCATAGAGGACCACGTTGCCGATCAGGATGTTTTCCTCGGGCAGAAAAGTGGACTCGCGCGGCGGATACACAACGATCCGGCCGCCGGAGAGCCCTTTGCCCACATAATCGTTAGCGTCGCCCTCCAGCGTGAGCGTGACGCCCTTGGCCAGGAATGCGCCGAAGCTCTGGCCTGCGGAGCCGGTGAATTCGAAGCGGATGGTATCGTCGGGCAGGCCCGCGGAGCCGTAGCGGCGGGCGATTTCGCCGCTGAGCATCGCGCCCACAGTGCGGTGTACGTTGCGAATGGGCAGCTTGATTTCGATGGGGCTTAGTTTCTCGATGGCCTCGCCAGCCAGCTCAATCAGCTTGTAGTCGAGGGCCTGGGCCAGTCCGTGGTCCTGCGACTGGATGCAACGGCGCGCGATGCGGGCGGGCACGTGCTGGCTGTGCAGGATGGCGGAGAAATCCAGGCCCTTGGCCTTCCAATGGTCCAGGGCCTGGCGCGGTTCGAGCATATCGACGCGGCCCACCATTTCGTTGAAGGTGCGGAAGCCCAGTTGCGCCATGTACTGGCGGACCTGCTCGGCGATGAAGAAAAAGAAATTGATGACGTGCTCGGGCTGGCCCTGGAATTTTGCGCGCAGAGCCGGATCTTGGGTAGCGATGCCCACGGGGCAAGTATTGAGATGGCACTTGCGCATCATGATGCAGCCCATGGCCACCAGCGGGGTGGTGGCGAAGCCGAATTCCTCCGCGCCGAGCAGCGCGGCGATCACGACGTCGCGGCCGGTTTGCAGCTTGCCGTCGGTTTGCACGCGGATGCGCCCGCGCAGATCGTTCATCACCAGCACTTGCTGCGTTTCAGCGAGTCCCAATTCCCACGGGATGCCCGCGTGCTTGATGGAACTGAGCGGAGAAGCGCCGGTGCCGCCGCTGTCGCCGCTGATCAGCACCACGTCTGCATGCGCTTTGGCGACGCCCGCGGCCACAGTGCCCACGCCCACTTCGGCCACCAGCTTGACCGAGATGCGCGCGCGCGGGTTGACGTTCTTCAGATCGTAGATGAGCTGGGCCAAGTCCTCGATGGAGTAAATATCGTGGTGCGGGGGAGGGGAGATCAGGCCCACGCCGGGGATGGAATGGCGCACCCGGGCGATGACTTCGTCGACCTTGTGGCCGGGGAGTTGGCCGCCTTCGCCGGGCTTGGCGCCCTGCGCCATCTTGATCTGCAGCTCGTCGCAATTGACCAGATAATTGGTGGTGACGCCGAAACGAGCGGAGGCCACCTGCTTGATGGCGCTCCTGCGCCAGTCGCCGTTGGGGTCGCGCTGGAAGCGGGCTTCGTCTTCGCCGCCCTCGCCGGTGTTGGATTTGCCGCCGATGCGGTTCATGGCGATGGCCAGGGTCTCATGGGCTTCCTTGGAAATGGAGCCGAAAGACATGGCGCCGGTGGCGAAGCGCTTCACGATTTCCGTGGCCGGCTCGACATCTTCGATCGGAATGGCGCGGCCGGAGTGCTTGATTTCGAGCAGACCGCGCAAGGTGCACAACTGGCGGTTCTGTTTGTCGATCAGGTCCGTGTATTCCTGAAAGGTGTCGGGGTTTTGCTGGCGCACGGCGTGCTGCAGCTTGCTCACGGTGAGGGGATTGAGCAGGTGATATTCGCCGCGCACACGGTACTGATAATTGCCGCCCACGGGCAGTTCGGTATCGTAGCCGGTGACTGGCCGGAAGGCCAGCGCGTGCTTCATCTGCGCTTCGCGGGCCAGCACGTCCAGACCCACGCCTTCGATGCGCGAGGCGGTCCCGGTGAGGTATTTGTCGATTAGCGATTTGTTCAGTCCGATGGCTTCGAAGACCTGCGCCCCGCGATAGCTTTGCAGGGTGGAGATGCCCATTTTGGAGAAAGTCTTCAGCAAGCCTTTGTTGATTGCTTTCCTGAAGTTCGCGAGGGCTTTCTCGAACGTGAGGCCTTCGGGCAGGTTGCCGCGCATGGCCATGTCTTCGAGCGTTTCGATCGCCAGGTAAGGATTCACGGCGCTCGCGCCATAGCCGATCAGGAGCGCGAAGTGCATCACCTCGCGCGGCTCGCCGGATTCGATAATCAGGGCGACCTGGGTGCGCGTTTCTTCGCGGACCAGGTGATTGTGGACAGCGGCCAGAGCCAGCAGGCTGGGAATGGGGGCATAGTCTTCGTCGAGGCCGCGATCGGAGAGGATCAGCAGGCTATAGCCGGACTTGATGGCCAGCGCGGCGCGGCGGCAAAGCTGATCGAGCGCGCGGTCCAGTCCCTTCTCACCGTCTTCGACCGGAAAAAGCGTAGGCAGCGTAGTGGCCAGGAAATCGCCTTGCGAAACGCGGCGCAGCTTTTCGAGCGAGCGGTTGCCCAGGATGGGGTCCGGCAGGCGCAGGGTGTGGCAGTGCTGCGGCGTCTCATCCAGGATGTTGCGCTCGTTGCCGATGTAACTGATCAGCGACATGACCATCTCTTCGCGGATGGGATCGATGGGCGGGTTGGTGACCTGCGCGAAGAGCTGTTTGAAGTAATGGAACAGCGGCTGCGGCCGGTCGGAGAGGCAGGCGAGCGGCGTGTCGGTGCCCATGGAACCGACCGGCTCTTCACCCTTTTCGGCCATGGGGGCCAGGATCATGCGCAGATCTTCGTCGGTGTAGCCGAAGGCCCGCTGGCGGCAGAGAATGGTGTCGTGATCGGTGCCGTGCTCGCGGGGCGGCTCGGCCAGTTGTTCGAGCGTGACCTGGTTTTCGGCCAGCCACTGGGTATAAGGGTGGCGCGAGTAGAGGCGCTGCTTGATCTCCCGGTCGGAGACGATGCGGCCCGCCACGGTATCGACCAAAAGCATCTTGCCGGGCTGCAGGCGGCCCTTCTTTTTGACGTTTTCAGGTTTGACGGGAAGTACGCCGGCTTCCGACGACATCACGATCAAGTCGTCGTGAGTGACCAGATAGCGGGCGGGGCGCAGGCCATTGCGATCGAGGGTGGCGCCGATCACGCGGCCGTCGGTAAAGGCGATGGCGGCGGGACCATCCCAAGGCTCCATGAGCGAGGCGTGATATTCGTAGAACGCGCGCTTCTCCGGGTGCATGTGCGGGTTGCTGGCCCAAGCTTCGGGAATCAGCATGGCCATCGCATGGGGCAGGTCGCGGCCGGTCATAAAGAGCAGTTCGAGCGCGTTATCGAAGCTCGCGGAATCGCTGCCGCCGGGCGCAATGATGGGGAAGAGTTTCTTGATATCAGCCCCGAACAGCGGCGAGGCCAGCACGGACTGGCGGGCGTGCATCCAGTTGACGTTGCCGCGCAGAGTGTTGATTTCGCCGTTGTGCGCGACGTAACGGTAGGGGTGGGCGAGTTGCCATGTGGGGAACGTGTTGGTCGAAAACCGCTGGTGGACAAGGCAGAGGGCGCTCATCACGTCGGGGTCGGATAGTTCGCCGTAGAAAAGCGCCATTTGGGGCGCGAGCAGGAGACCTTTATAGACGATGGTGCGGGCCGAGAGCGAGGGCAGGTAGAAGTCGCCCTTGTTGGGCAAGTTGGTGCCGGCGACTTCGGCTTCGGCGCGCTTGCGGACGATGTAGAGCTTGCGTTCCAATGCGTCGGGGTCGCAGCGCTGGACGCATCCGACGAAAATCTGCTGGATGTAGGGCTGCGAAGCGCGGGCTACGCGGCCGATGGCATCGCCATCCACGGGCGTGTCGCGCCAGCCGAGCACGGTGAGGCCTTCTTCGCGGACGATGCGTTCGAGGATGCCTTCGCAGGACAGGCGTTGGTGCGGTTCGACGGGCAGGAAAGTCATGCCGACGCCGTATTCGCCTTCGGCGGGGAGCGTAAAGCCGAGGGAGGCGCACTCGCGGGCGAAGAATTTGTGGGGAATCTGGATGAGGATGCCGGCGCCATCGCCGGTTTCGGGATCGCATCCGCAAGCTCCGCGGTGCGTGAGGTTGATGAGGACCTGGATACCTTTGGCGATGATGTCGTGTGATTTGTGGCCTTTAACGCTGGCGACGAAGCCGATGCCGCAGGCGTCGTGCTCGTGGCGGGGGTCGTAGAGTCCCTGGCGGGACGGTAGCTGGTGGGTGGTGGGTGGTGGCTGGTGGATTAGACCGGATATACACGTGGATTCGGTCATGTTTTCTCCGTGGAATGCCTCAGTGTAGCAGGCATTTTAGTATCACGCAATAGGGATTTTAGAATTATACAGTATAAGTATTTATGATATTTGTAGCCGGTTGTAGTATCGCTATTTATAACGTTGCCAAGCAGATAACGGGCAATCCAAAACAGCGATGCGGCATTTTGTTCTCAACAGGTTGGCTCAGGGCTTAAGCAGCACCTTGAAGAGGTGGCATTGTCGCTGCGTGCGGGACGTGGCCTTTACAGGAATAGCTCCCGACACGAAAGCCTCACTTCGGCCCGAACGTATGGAACAGGAAATCGACGATTTCCGGCCGGTTGTCCGGCGTTACCGGGGCGCCCCATCGCGTCATCTTGTCCACTTCGCGCTCCCATTGCGTGCGAGTGAGATGTTGGCCCGCGACGATGTCCTGCCCATGGCAGCCCAGACAGGTCTGCTTCATCTTGTCCGGGAACGGCGGGATTTCGGCGGCAGCCGGCTCCGCGGGCAAGCCGGGCGGTCCGCCTCCCACATCCACGCGCACCGCGGGGACCACATTCCATAGATAGCCGGACGGATTCCAGTCCGCCAGGAATGGTTGGGTCTCGCCTTTTTCATCGGTGGTCTTGGCCATCAGGACGTAGGAGCCTTCGCCGGGCGGCGTCCACGTGGCTTCCCAGAGCCGCCAGGCGTAGCGCGCGCGATCCGCGCCCAGCTTGGCGGGCCGCCATGTGCGGCCGCTATCCGTGGAGACATCCACGCGCGCCACGGGCGATTCGCCGGCCCACGCCGCGCCGCGGATGGCGACCGGCCCGGCTGCCAGCCGCTCGCCCGCCACCGGACTGGCGATGACGGATTTCGGTTGAATGGCAGTGATCGGGACCGTGGCGGAAGGGTCGACGGCCGTGCCCGGGGCAACCGTATGCACGGGGCGGCGGTAGGCCGTTTTCATGAAAAAGCCGTCGTAATCCTTATCCAGCAGGCTGATGTTGGTGACCCATTTGACCCAGGAATCGCCGGCCCAGCCGGGCGGCACCAGCCGCAACGGAAATCCGTGCGAGGGGGGCACCGGCGCGCCATTCATACTGAAGGCCAGCAGGGTATCGGGATGCATGGCCTTTTCGAGCGGCACGGTGCGCACGAAGTCCGGTACTTTGCCCATGGGCACGTCCGCGCCGTTGAACAGAACTTGGGTGGCGCCCGATTTAACGCCGGCGCGCTGCAAGACGTCCGCCAGGCGCACGCCGGTCCAGCGGGCATTGCCCACCGCGCCATACCGCCACTGCATGCCGGTGACGCCCGGCTCGTAGAAGCTGCGGCCATTTCCGGCGCACTCGAGCACCGCCACCTGTTCCACGCGCGGGAGCTTTTCGATCTGCGCCATATCGAGCGCGATCTCGCGCTCGACCAAGCCGTCAACGCGCAGGCGCCACTCGGATAGTTCCACCTTTGGCTTGTAAATGTGAGTGCGTACGTAGAAATTCTCGGCTGGGGTGAGCCAGGTATCGAACCCGGAAAGCGGCATTTCGAAGTCTTCCGGGTTGGCCGAGCGGACCATCAGGCTTTGGCGGGACGGCTGGCCGCCGCGGAGCGCCAACCCCGGCGCCAAGGAAAACAGGGAGAGCAGCCGTCTGCGAGAGAGGGTTATGTCCACCGAGTTATTCTATCAATTTAATCGTAATTTTGTTAGCGCACGCAAAGAACGCGCGCTCAAAGGTTGCCCGTGGGGGACGAATGGGGGAGAAACCGCGTCCTATAGTATTCGGGGTCGGCGAACTTCTCCTCGAAGATCCGGTCCCAACGCGCGTTGTTCACTTCATCTTTCCGTTGCCGGCTGGTTTTGAAAATCACGGGTTCCCTGCCCGGCCGCCTGCCGGGACGCCTTTCCAGCAACGGGCGCTCACTTGTAAACAGGGGCGCCGCGCAATCCAGTAGCGGCCAGGGTTGCGTACGTTCGAAGAAGCCGGGAACGCAGGTCCGGAATTCGTACCTCTCAATGTCGAGCGTGGCCCGTCCCGGCTCCGCCCGTATGATCGTCCCTGACGCGATTAAGCTTAGCTGAACCGAGTCGTCCAACAGCACCGGCCACTTGATATACACTTCAACGCACGAATCCAAAGCCAGGCCGCACTCCGTCGTAAACAGGGCGCCTCTACTGCTGATATTCACGATCTCCCCCCATCCGGATGCTCCTCCAGCCTGATAGCGGACGGGAAGTTCAATCGGGAAGCAGATGGCTTGACGGCAGCCGCCCGGATCTCTGAAATATTTGCGAGGCCGTACGGACCAGTCTCGCGAATCGGAACCTTGCAAATCGAGCGATGTATGTATCGGCATGCGGCCTTTCTGGTCGGATACTTCAGCGCAGCGCGTGGCTTACGAGGAGGCCCGACTCGGCGTTAGCAAGTAATATCGACAGGTGTTGCCGGGCGGCAACGGTTCCGGCCGAACACTTATCCGAGCCACTTGGTCACCGTAATCGCGCCATCGCGATTGCGGTGGGTAAAGCGGAGCCGTCTCCCGTCTTCCATGCGCAACGTCATTGTCTGGCCGAGATGGATCGCCACGAAAGATCCATCGTATGGGCACCAGATCTGGCCGGCAAAGTTCTTCGGCCCAAGTTGCGGCTGCGCTCCGAGTCCGGAATCGATCTCATCTTGGGTTAATGACAGATGATACTTGACGGAGATCTCTTTGCCACGGCTGGTAGTGACCAAGCCAGTTCCCTTCAGGCGGTCGATAACTCGGCTGCTCCTGTCACCGGAGGTCCGATGCGGGACGCTTGTGACGTTGCTTGACATGTGAGCCGGCGGTACTGTGTGGCTCCGGACAGAGCCACACGATTTTCGCAATCTTACTAGCGGCCGCGGTAGCCGCCGCCGTTAGGGCGGCGCGCGCCGCTGCCAGCCGGTTTCGGATGGGCTTCGTTGACGTTAAGCGCCCTACCGTCAAGGTCTTTACCATTGAGAGCGGCGATAGCGTTCTCGCCTTCTACGTCGTTGGTCATCTCGACAAAGCCGAATCCTCGGGCTTGTCCTGTGTCGCGGTCGGTCACGATATTCACGCGATCGACGGTTCCGTGACTTGCAAAGAGCGAGCGGACAGTTTCTTCCGTGGCCCCAAAACTGAGGTTACCTACAAAGATATTCTTCATTTCATTTTCCTTCTGGATTTGACGGCAGCGAATCGGAGGAGATGGAACCCGGACGATAGGCGGGAAATCAAATGCAACTTAACTATAGCACACATTGTTCATGCCGGGCTTATCTTTTATTTGGCGGCGTCGCGCGCGAAGTCACCCAATGACGACGCCCTGGTCACCCGATGCTACCCTAAGAGCCATGGCAAGCCAAGCCGAAAAGGCGGAAATCTTTCGCGGGCTGCATCGCGGGCCGGAGATCCTGGTGCTGCCGAATGCCTGGGACTGCGCCAGCGCGCGCATCGTCGAAGAAGCCGGTTTTCCGGCCATTGCCACCACTAGCGCGGGCGTGGCGAACTCGCTGGGATATCCCGATGGCGAACGCATCCCCGTTGCGGAAATGCTGGCAGCCGTCCGGCGCATCGCCCACGGCGTGCGGGTTCCAGTGACTGCGGACCTGGAGGGCGGCTACCAGGATATCGCCGCGACTGCCGCCGGACTGGTCGCCTCGGGCGCGATTGGCTTGAATCTGGAGGACGCGGGCGGCGACCCGGCGCGGCTCGCTTCGCGCATAGCCGCCGTGCGCCGCGTGGGCCGCGAACTGGGCGTGGACCTGGTCGTCAACGCCCGCACCGATCTGTATCTGGATCGGATCGGCGATCCCGCAGCGGGGCGTTTCGAGCGGGCCTGCGAGCGGTTGCAGGCCTACATCGAGGCCGGCGCGGACTGCGTATTCGTTCCGGGCGTCACGGATGAAGACACCATCCGGCGCTTTGTCGAGGCGTTGCGCTTCCCCGTTAATGTGCTGACCGGCGCGGGGACGCTGCCCATCCCGCGTCTGCAAGAACTGGGCGTGGCGCGTGTGAGCGTCGGGTCCGCTATCGCGCGCGCAGCCCTGGGCCTGACGCGCCGGATCGCCCAGGAACTGAAGACCAGCGGCACTTACGACGCCATGGTGCAGGGCGCCATCCCATACAGCTTCAACCGCCTCTTCGAAAAGTAGCCGGGCCCGGCCGAGGCGCGGGCGTCGCTGTCGGAGCAGAGCCGTCCCGCAGGCGGTGGCGGCGGAAACTGGCAAACCGGCTGGAGGGCGCCACGCCGCTGAGCCAGAATCGCTACAAAGTGCAACTGGCGCGCGTGGCCGGGAAGCGCGCGCTGCCGATGGCCGCGGCCGGAAAGGTATAGTAGAACTCTCCGGATCGGCTGACATTTGTACGGACCGTCGCCAGAACCTTAACTGGAACGGCCAGTTCACCGAAGCGGAATGGCCTCCATGGTGCGGCGCGGCAACGGCCATCTCTTGTGGCGCCGGCACACTTACAACTCCCTCGGCCAGACTGCGATGTCGTCAACGAGGGCGAATGCAACCCAGCCAGGGATTCCTGCAACCGCTATAGCGACCGGGGCACCCGCCGATTGTCAATAAATGGGGCAGTGATTACAATGTAATTACCTGCCTATGAAAGTCGAACTGGTGCGCATCGGTAATTCCCGCGGAATCCGCATCCCGAAACCTCTGATTGACCAGTGCGGCTTCGGCGACGCAGTCGAACTGCACGCCGAACATGAGCGGCTGTTCATTACCCGCTCTCGGCGTGCGCGCCAAGGCTGGAAAGAGGCCTTCGCCGCGGCTGGCTCTTCTGCTCACGATCCGTTGCCGCTCAGGTCTTTGCCGCCGAATGAGTTCGATGCCGAGGAGTGGAGATGGTGATTCCGCCCCGGCGGGATGAGGTCTGGCTGGTCGCCTTGGACCCCACCCAGGCGCCGAGATTCAGAAAACCCGCCCATGTCCGATCGTTTCACCCGATGAGGCCAACGCATATTTGCGCACTGTCATCGTGGCTCCTATGACAACCACCGAACGCTCCTACCCGACACGTGTCGGCATCACATCCCAAAAGAAGCGGGGCCAAGTTGCACTCGATCAAATCAGGGCGATAGATCGGGAACGCCTGGTCCGCAAGCTTGGCGCCGCCCAGGCAAGGACTGCGCAAGCCGTCTCGTCGGTCTTGGTGGAGATGTTTACGCGAGCCTGAAGTTGGCAGGGTCTCGACTCCACCTGGTCGAGCCCCGACAAGCGCAGCGCGTTTATCGGCCGGTTCGTTACCGAGTCGGAGTAGCTGCAGTAAGGCCTGGGGCCTTGAGGTAGCGGCCGGCGAACTCCAGGAACGTCGGCCAGTTCGGACCCGCGGTGTGGCCACCGCTATGCTGCCGGAAGGCCACGTCGCCGTCGATCAGCGCGGTTTCCATGGGCGGCATTTGGGTGGCGCCCAGATCTTTCTTGCGTCGCCTTTAAACGCGCCTGCGCTGATGAACACCGGGCGCGGCGCGCACAGCGCCACCAGTTCGTGCGAATCCACCGGCAGATCGTTCCAGTTCAGCGGTCCCGCATACTTGATGAAGTTGCCCGCCATCCAGTGATATTCGCCGGTTCCGGCCACGTTCTCCACGATCTCGCCGAAGTTGCGGCGATGCAGCTTGGCCCCGCCTTCGCCGGATGACGCGACAAATCCGATAGCGAAACGCCGGTCGTAGGCCATGGTCACGATGGCGGCCTTGCCGTAACGCGACAGCCCCTCGATGCCCACCTGCCTGGCATCCACGGCTTTGTCGGTCTCGAAATAATCGAGCGCGCGGCCGGCACCCCAGGCCCACGCGCGCAGTGCGCCCCAATCGTCCGGTTTGCGCGGCTGGCCTTTGTTCACCAGGCCGATAATGCCCTGCCTCAGGCCCGCGCCGTTATCGGCCTGCACGCTGGTGGGGATCAGGATGGCGTAGCCCCAGCCCTTGGCCAGCACCTGCTGCTGCCAGGTGGGGCCGGTGGGAGCGGGCCGCGGCGGCATGGGCCGCCCCGGCGGGAAAACGAAGCCGAACTCCATGATCACCGGTACCGGGCCGCTCGCGTTGGCTGGCGTAGTCAGCGTCAAGTCGATGTTGACGGCGATCGCCGGATACGCGGAATTGTTCACGTGGCCCACCAGCTTCTTGACCGTCACCGGCACATCGCCGTTCTTCTCCTGCGTCGTGTCAGTGACTTCCCAAACCACCTTAGGCGTGACCTTAGGCACGCGCCCGTAGACTTCGCGATCGAAAGCCTCCACGATCTCCGGACGCCGCTTGCTCCACCAGTCCTTGGCCGTCTTTACCCGCTTGCCATTGTTTAGAATCAGCGGATCGGGCAGCTTCGGGTAGGGATTGGCTTTCGCCTCGTCGTAGTTGGCGGCATTCGGCGCTTGCGGATGATTGCCATCCGCTCCCGGACGCAGGGAGGCGATGTGCAACTGATCCATCATCTGTTGATGATCCTGCTGCGCGGTCACCTGCTGAGGCGCAGGTGTGTCCTGCCCGCGGCCCAGGTAAGCGGCAAACGCCGCCATGAAAACGAAGCCAAGCCATCGATTTTTCACAAGGTCATTATAATCCCGCGGCGTAAAGAGGAGGTATTGGCGGCTGGCCTGCCACTATCCGGCCGTGGCCGCGCGAATCGCCAACCGGTTCCAGCGGGGACAAAGAGACGAACATATAGTCACAAAAAGTAATGGGACTAAGGCTACTTGTTTAGCTTTATAGTTACTGATACGATTCCATATGAGCGTTTTCCAGTTATACCTTCTCCTTGCAAGCGGCGGTTGGATCTGACTTTCGCCCTATAAGATTCATCATACTTCAGGAAAATAAAGGACGATATGAGACCCGTTTTGTGCTTATTCGCGCTCTTGACCAGTGTAACTTTCTGTCAGGCGTCACCCATCGATTTTGCGTCCCTTGTCGGACAGACCGTCTCCCTGACGGTGGAGCCGTATACGTCCGGAGAGAACAATGGAACTAACTACGTCGGTTTGACCCAGGGATATATCGATAACAACCCGTCGGAATCGTTTTGGATGTTCTGCGACGATGCCCTGGATCAAATCAAAGTGCCGGCAACCTACGATGTTACCGTCGTCAGCCTGGTCAACGGCGCATTCGCCGGCGATAACCTGGGATTGAGTCTTGCGCAGCTTCAACAACAAGCCACGCTCGGACTAAATTTTGGCGCGACGCCCTCGGGTGACAGCCTGGCGGATGTCGATACGCAACAGGCGATCTGGAATTACACTGGCGGGAGTTATGCGGCCGATAGCGGGATGCTCGCGGATACGGCGGCGATGCAGGCATCCTATCAGAGTGCCAGTTACTCCGGATCGTTTCTGCTGGAGACCACCTCGGAGCCGGGCGAGCAGGCATTTATGCCGGCTAGTTCCGCTGTCACTCCCGAACCAATGTCGATGGTGCTGCTAGGCTCGGGCCTGTTGGCATTTGGGCTGTTCGGCAGGCGGCGCCGGGCAAGCCGGTAACTTTCCCGCTCCCCAGCGCCGGCCCGCCCGGATTGAGCTATGCTGGCCTTATGAAGATCTCACGGCGCGATTTCCTGGGCACCGCGGCCATAACCGGCGCCGCCTCGCTGGCGGCCACGGATACCCTGCCCACCCGCATCCTCGGACGCACCGGCGCGCGCGTCTCCATCCTGGCCATGGGCGGCGGCAGCCGCTTCCTGATGTATCAGGATGAGGACAAGGCTCTGGAGGCGCTCAACCGCGCGTTCGACTTGGGCATCACCTACATAGACACGGCCTACAGCTACGGCAACGGGCGCAGCGAGGAGCGCGTGGGCAAGGTCATGAAGATCCGCCGCGCGGGCATCTTCCTGGCCACCAAAATCGATGCGCGCAAGGGCGACGACGCGCAGCGCATTTTGGAAGGCAGCTTACAGCGCCTGCAAACGGACCATCTGGACCTCATCCATGTGCACAGCCTGACCGATGCGCGCGACCTGGCCGCGGTGGAAGCGCCCGACGGCGTGTTGAACGTCCTGCTAAAGCTGCGCGACCAGAAAGTGACGCGTTTCATCGGGATCACCAGCCATACGGATCCGGCCGTTCTGAAGACGGCGCTGGAGCGGCACGATTTCGATTGCACGCAAATGGCGCTCAACGCCGCGCGCGTGGGCATGCGCAGCGGCGCGGGCGGGATGGAGCCGAACCCGGATCTGAACACCAGCTTCGAAGATGTAGCGTTGCCGGTGGCGCGCAGCAAGAAGATGGGCGTGATCGCGATGAAGGTCTTCGCGCAGGAAGCGCTGGTGGGCCAGGCGCCGCCCGCCAAGCTGCTCTACTATCCGCTCTCGCTGCCTGGCGTGACGCTGGCCGTGGCCGGCATGCCGAAGTTCGAATTCATCGACCAGAACGTGGCGCTGGCGAAAGCTTTCAAGCCGCTGCCGCCCGCCGAAATGCAGCAGCTTTCCGCCGGCCTCGCGGCGCGCCATAAGGTGGCGCTGGACCGCTTCTTCAGCACCCACGTCGACGCTTGACCTTGCCCGCGGTTCATCGCTGGTCTGAGTGGAATCGGGGAAAGACGTGGCGCCGCGTCTCAAATTCGGGCCCTCGAAGGTCTCTGCCGGGTGCACTGCTCGGTCGCCTCATGTAATATAGTCAAGACGAGGATGGTTTTGTGAAGCGCCACCGGAACATTTTGATCTGGGCTGGGTTTACGGTCGTGATCGTTGCTCTGGTCAGCTACATCCCGATCTTCACGCTGTTCCCGGTTACCCGCGATATTCCTTGGGCCAACTACCTGTTGTTTCTATTGGGCGGCGGGCTGCTGGCCGTTGGTGTGAAGCGAGCGTTTCGAGATCCGGAGCACTACCGCGGTAAGATCGCCGGTTCAATCCTCGCGGTGCTCAGTGTGCTTCTATTCGGGTTCTTCGTAGTTAGCATTCTCTACTTTGGAAAGCAAATCCCATCGGGGGAGCGAGCGCTGCGTCCAGGCCAGCCCGCGCCGCCGTTTGTCCTTCAGAACATCGCCGGAAAACAGGTGGCTTCTTCGGAACTGTTAAAAGGCCATCGCGCGGTTGTGCTGGTCTTCTACCGCGGCTATTGGTGACCGTTCTGCAACTCCGAGTTGCGGGGTTTCGAGCGGCACTTGAGCGAGTTCCATGACCGGGGCGTCGAGGTTATCGCGATCAGCGTGGATTCGCCCGCGGAGTCGCAGAAGCTCTGCCAGTCGAGGGGATATAGCTTTCCGTTCCTCTCCGATCCGGATGCGCAGGTGATCCGGCAGTACGGTGTGTTGCATCCGAAGGGCGGCGCAGAAGGTAAGGACATTGCGCGTCCAGCCGAGTTTCTGGTAGATACCGCGGGCACGATCCGTTGGGTAAACCTGACCGACGACATACGAGTGCGCGCTAGGCCCGAAGCTGTCCTGGCGGCGATCAGTCGGCTAAGAAGCTGAGCTGGAATGAGGTTGCGCGTACGGCACGCCGCGCTGAGAAAATCCTTCCGCCGAGAGGGGGGACCCAGACAGCCTGCGTCACCCGCGCGGGTAAGGAGCCCCAAGCGTACACCGGGCTAATGCTGGTACATCGTACAGATAGTCCCATCTAGAATACTGGCAGTTCGGCTGCACCGTGGGGCGGCCAATCCTGGCCTGGGGTCCCCTCTGGGGACGCCTTTCAGGCGGCTCTTGCTTTCACGGCGCCTCGTCGTGGTCGCAAAGGCCGTCTGAAAGCCGGCTGCAGGCAGGATTGCCCGACCCACAAACGCCATACTCACTTGTCAGCCAGCGCACTAACCGGACGATGTACTGGCTGAGCGGAAACGCAACCGGGTTTAGACGGTCGCGGCGGTCGTGCGGCCTCGCTTGCTTCCGCGCGCGGCTCGGTAAATTTGCGCGCGCGGAGCTGCGTTACCCGTTGCCGTTGCTGCCGCCGTCTTCGAGAAACGCCCGCAGCCGGTGACTACGGCTGGGATGCCGCAGCTTGCGCAACGCCTTGGCCTCAATCTGGCGGATCCTCTCGCGCGTCACCGCGAAGTTCTGCCCGACCTCTTCCAGGGTGTGCTCGCTGCCGTCCTCCAGCCCGAACCGCATCTTGACGATTTTCTCCTCGCGCGGCGTGAGCGTCTTCAACACTTGGGCGGTCTGCTCGCGCAGGTTCAGATTGATCACCGCGTCGGAAGGCGACAGGCCCGCCTGGTCCACCAGAAAATCTCCCAGGTGCGACTCATCCTCTTCGCCGACGGGCGTCTCGAGCGATATGGGCTCCTGCGCCACGCGCAGTACTTTGCGTATCTTGGAAACCGGCAGTTCCATGCGCTTGGCCAGTTCCTCGGTGGACGGCTCGCGCCCCAATTCCTGAATCAACTGCCGCGAGGCCCGGATCAGCTTGTTGATGGTTTCGATCATGTGCACCGGAATGCGGATGGTGCGCGCCTGGTCCGCGATCGCGCGGGTGATGGCCTGGCGCACCCACCAGGTGGCGTAGGTCGAGAACTTGTATCCGCGGCGGTACTCGAACTTGTCCACCGCCCGCATCAGGCCGATGTTGCCTTCCTGGATCAGGTCCAGGAATTGCAGCCCGCGATTGGTGTAGCGTTTGGCGATGCTCACCACCAGCCGGAGGTTGGCTTCGATCAATTCGCGCTTGGCGGTCTCGGCTTCGCGATCGGCCTTGGTGATGATCGCCAGGGTGCGCCGCAACTCCACCGCCGTGGAGCCGCAGCGCTCCTCGATCTGCTGCAGCCTCTGCAGATAGCCGCGCTGCTCCCTGCGCAATTCCTTGATGCCCTCGGCGCGCGACGGCGCAGTCTCCATGCGGCGCTGTACGCGAGCCATCTCGAGCTCTACCGGCGTCAGGGCTTCGACCGACGCGCGGATCTGCGCGGCGAAGTGCCGCAGGATGGATCCCTGGAACCGGACCGTCCGGATGCGCCGCGAAACCCGCACCCGCGCGCGATGCGTTTCCCAAAGGAGGTGGGCATGCTGCTTGGGCTTCAGCCCGCGCGGAATGGCGTTCAGCTTCTGCCGCAACTGTTGAAATTTTCTAAAATGGCGCGCGGCGTCTTCGGCCATGGCGATCAATTCCCGGCCGCTCTCTTCGGTCGCCTCGTCGATCATGAGCGGGTCGGCCACCACCACGACATCGCGCGCCGCGATCATGCCGCGGCGCACCTCGCCTGCCAGGTCCAGGATCTCCTGGATCACCAACGGCGAGCGCGAGAGGGCCTTCATCACCGTATTCTGGCCGCGTTCGATGCGCCGCGCGATTTCCGTTTCGCCTTCGCGCGACAGCAGCGGAACAGTGCCCATCTCGCGCAAGTAGGTGCGTACCGGATCGTTGACCTTCTCCCCGGCCGCCGGACCCAAATCCAGATCCAGCAGATCTTCGGATTCCCCCAACTTTTGGTCGAATTCGAGTTTGGGATCTTCCAGGATCTCGATGCCGGACCCATCCAGTCCGGCTAGCAGATCGCCGAGTTCAGTGCCATTGGCGAGATCGGCGGGGAGGGCGTCGCCCAGTTCTTCATAGGCCACATAGCCCTGCTCCTTGCCCTTCTCCACCAATTGCTGCAGCCGATCGAATTTATCTTCCGGTGCCACTGAAGCGTCCTACTCGTTACGAGACTATTTCCCACATTGTACACCTGGCCCGCCAGGTAGGACAGGCCTCCTGGCCTGTCTTCTCCTCCGCGCACCACGGACAGGCCAGGACGCCTGTCCTACTACTATCCTGCTTTTTCGAGATTGTGCAATTCCTCCGCCAGCCGCAGCGCCTCGCGGAGATCCCCGGACCGCTCCGCTTCCCTCACCCGCGCCTTTAGCGCGGCAACCTGGGTCTTGAGGCTGGAGCGCTGCAAACTGAGCAGACACTGCACTCCTAGTGATAGTGAAACGGCGGCGCCGTCCGTTTCATCGCGGAGCACCGCGGACGCTAATAATTCCTGGTCGCTGTCCTCGAGCCGCGCGTGCAACTCCTCATACGTCACCGTACCGCCGGCATGCAGGCCGAACAACGCCTTGAATATGCGCCGCGTGGCGAATTGTTCCACCGCCGGCAGATGCTCCAACTCCGGAATCAGCTCCTGGCGCGCTTCGGCATCGGAAAGCAGCAGGATTAGCAGAATCTTCTCGTCCGCCCTGAGCGGCTCGAGCACGGGGGCGACCTTCTTGTCGCGCCGGTCCCGGGCGGCTTTGCGGAAGTTCTCCAACACCAGTCCCGCATCCACACCCAGGTATCCCGCCACATCGTTGGCCACCGCAACCCGCTCGATCTTGTCGGGCAACCGCTGAATGGCCGGCAGCAGAAACTGGAAGCCCGCCACGCGCCCCTCCGCCGTACGCAGGTCGAACTTGGCGCGCGCCCGATCGGCCAGCCAATAAAAATAGGTCTGCGCCTTATCTACCTTGCCGCGATAGGCATCCGCGCCGCGTTCCTTGCAATATTCATCCGGATCCAGGCCGTCTTCCAACTCCACGATCCGCACGTGCATGCTCTCGTCCAACAGCAGATTGATGGACCGCTCGGCGGCGCTGGCGCCCGCCGCATCCGGATCGAAATTCACCACGATCTTGTCCGCATGCTTGCGCAGCGCTTGCACCTGCTGCGCGGTCAGCGACGTTCCGCAACTGGCCACCACTTCGCGCACGCCCGCCGCGGATACGCCGATGGCGTCCATGTACCCTTCCACCAATATGGACCGCTCCGCTTTCCGGATGCCTTCCTTAGCCCGGTGCAGGTTGTAGAGCACAGCGCTCTTCTTATATATCGGCGAATCGGCGGAGTTTATATATTTGGCCTCGTCGGCCGGATCGAGCGCGCGTCCGCCGAATCCGATCGCCTTCCCGGATTCGCTGTGGATGGGAAACATCAGCCGGTTGCGGAAGCGTTCGTAGAAGCTGCCGTCGTCGCGCCGGCCCAGCAGGCCCGAGTTTTCCATCTGCTCGGCCGTGAAGCCCTGTTTGTCCAAGATGCGCAGCAGCCAGCGGCCGGAGCGTTCGGCGTACCCCAGGCCGAATTGCGCGCTCACCTCCGGCGATACGCCGCGCTTCTCCAGATAGCGGCGCGCTTCCGCGCCGGCCAGCCCCGCAAGCTGCTCGCGAAACGCCTCCTGCGCCAGTTCCTGGATCTGAAATATGGCGGCGCGCAGGTGCGTGTCCGGGTCGGCATACTCCGCGCGCTTGGGCATCGGAATGCCGTTACGTTCCGCCAGCAGCTTGAGCGCTTCCGGAAAACTGACGTGCTCGAATTCCATTACGAACTTCAGCACGTCGCCGGATGCGCCGCATCCGAAGCATTTGTAGAATTGATGCGCGGCATGCACGTTGAACGAGGGGGTCTTCTCGTTGTGGAACGGGCAGAGCCCCGTGTAACGGGAAACCCCGGACTTCTTCAGCCGCACGTATTCCCCAATCGCTTTGACGATGTCGACGGAGGATTTCAGTTGGTCTTTGAAGTCCATGACTGCCGTGCTTGCCTATTATCGCCGAACCAAACGGCGAGAGCCAGCGCGATCGCCGCCGCCAGGGTCACCCAGGCGGAGCGCCACAGGATTTCCGGATCGAAGCGCATCTTCACCAGGTGCTTGCCGGCGGGGACCGGCAGACCGCGGAATGCCACGTCCGTTGTGAGCGGCGCACGCTCTTGGCCATCCAGCCACGCGTGCCATCCCGGATACGCCGTTTCCGATGTCACCAGGAATGCCGGGGCCGCTGCATCCGTCTCCAGCGAGAATTCCCGCGCGCCATATTCGAGTACGCGCACGCGGCCGGCAGGCGGCGCGGCAGAGCGGATCGCAGGCGGAAGCGCCTGCGCCACCAGTGCAGCTTCCACCACGGCTTCCGCCCGCGCATCGAAATCGCGCGCGCGCAGCATGCTGAGCGCCGCATCCATGTTCGCGGCGCGCCGCACCCGGTTCACTAGAAAGAATCGCGGCAGCACGCCCGGATTTTCGTAGATGTGCGTCCCCGGCAGTTCCAGCACTTCCTTCAGCGCGCCCGGTTTTGCGAGCACATGCGATGCCAGCACATACCGCACGTTCATCAGCTTGAGCAGCGGCGAATCCGGGTTGGCGATTTCGTAATAGCGGCCCCACAGCACACCCTGGCAGAACGACAGCCGCACCTGCATCAACCTGATCAGTGCGAATGGATCGTTGCCGTTCGCCGACGGATACTCGAAGAGCGGCCCGTGCGTCACCATGTCCGGGTATCCCTCCATCGCATCCACCCGCCACGGCGGCACATTTTGATTCGTCAACCGCCGAATTTCCGCCGGGATTTGCGGAACGCCGGCATAGTGGTCGTAGCCGATCCCCGGATCGAGCTGTTCATCCACGGTGTTGAACGGGCGTCCCGAACTGAATGCGATCAGGTCCGCGGCCACGACGACGACCACGGCCGCCTGCACCCAGCGCCCGCGTCCATGGAGGACCTTCCCGGCTCCCAACCCAGCCAGCACGGCCATCCCGAGCGAAAAGGCGCACAGCGCGAACGCGGCATACAACGATCCCTTCACGGCGTCCGGCAGCGAAACAAAGACAGTCTTCCCCACCGGCGTGGAGTCGCCCAGCATCCACAGCGCCGCGCACAGCGTCAGCAACGCGATCGGGGCCGCGTACCGGTTCCTGCGATACGCGAGCGCCAATACCGCGAACACGAGCGCGGGAATTCCGCAGTAGGTATAAAGAAAGGTCACTTCCCAGGGACGCTTCCAAGTGGCGCCATCGAACTGGAAAATCCCGAAATGATTGGGCAGCACCAACGAGACCAGCGATTGCAGCGGCATGCCGCCGCCGGTGTTCAGATAATGACTTCGATATTGCGCCACGCTCAGGCGCGAGAGCTGCAGGGTGGGAAAGAGTTGTATGGCGGCCAGCAGTACGGCCCACACTGCCGCAATGGCCGTGCCGATCAGCACCAGCGGCGATTGCCGGCGCAGCAGCGTCAATATGGCGGCCAGCAAGAAGCTGGAAATGAATACCACCGCGGCGGTCGCGGGGAATCCGGCGAGCAGCGACATCGCCAGCGCGCAGGCCAGCCCGGCCAGCCACCGCCATCGGAACCGCTCGCCGAGCGAAATCACGCAGAGCCAGGCCAGCGGCAGCCACGCGGCCGCATCGATCGCGCCCAGGTGCTCGGCCTGCGATGCCGTGTAAGCGCCCAATTGGTAGATGGTCGCGCCCACTATGGCCGGCGCCCGCGCCAGGTTCATGCGCCGCAGCAGCCAGTAAGTAAACGCGCCCGCCAAAAACACGTGCGCGGCCATTTGCAATTCGAGCCAATAGAGCAAATGTTCCGCGCCGGTCCAGTTACTGAGCAGGATCGCCGCGAGAGCCGGTGGATAGAAAAGCTGCGCCGTGAGGTTGGCGTAAAACGGCATGCCGCAGTAGGTGTACGGATCCCATAGCGGCAACTCCCCGCGGGCGAACGACTGCGCGACGAACCAGGCCTGCGAGAGATGGTAATAGCGGAAGTCCCACGGGACGGCGTAGTGGCCGTAAAACAGGATATGCCGGAAGAACGCCAGGACTTCCGCCAGCAGCACGAGTAAGGGCCACGCTTTCCGGATTGCGCGCATCGCGAATTCCGAGCATAGCAGGCGGGCGGGGACCATCCGCGCCTTCGGCTCACCGGTCGAGCGTGCCAGGACTCTCTGCGCGATTCCACAACCGGATATGTTGCATAATATAGTGTGACCGCCTCTCAATTCAGGCGCTGGCTCACTGGACAAGGCTGCGCCTTCGCGCCGGGAAAGGGCGGCCACTTGAAAGTAATGCGGCAGGGCCGCTTCTCGGGTCCTGCCCATGCACGGATCGAAGAAGGAGCTTGGCAAGGGATTGGTTAGTCAGATCAAGAAAGACTTGGGCCTCAGGTGAGGAAAGATTGATGCTGCAATATCCCGTGAGTCTTGAACAGGATAGCAACGGAACGGTTTTGGTTTCGTTCCCTGACATTCCGGAAGCCCACACCTACGGAACCGATACGGGCGATGCGCTTGCGCGGGCCGCTGACGCACTGGAGACCGCACTTGCGCTGTACATGGACTTCCATCGCGACGTTCCCAGTCCATCCCCACTAAAAAAGCGCGGCAGGGCGGTCGCGCTTCCCGCGCTGGCTGAGGCGAAGATATTCCTCTATCAGGCCATGCGCGAGGAAGGCATAGCGAAAACCGACCTTGCTCGCCGGCTGGGCTGGCACATGCCTCAGATCGACCGGCTCTTGGATTTGGCACACGCATCGCGCCTGGACCAAATCGAAGCGGCCTTTCAGGCCCTGAAGAGAACGCTCTCGATCACTATCAGTCCTGCTGCCTAGCCAGTGCAGTAGCCTGTTACAGCGTGCAAATTTACGCCAGTGTGTCGATCGAACCCACCCGCTCCGATTCATACGCCGCGATGGCGGCTTCGTTTTTCAGGATGTAGCCCAGTTCGTCCACGCCCTCCAGCAGGAAGTGCTTCGAGAATGGATCGATGGGGAATTCCACTTTGCGTCCGTCCGGCAGAGTCACTGATTGGGTCGCTAAGTCAACCGTGACTTCCGTGTCCGGATCGCGGTCCACCATCGCAAAAAGTGCGGCGTGGACATCGGCAGGCACGACGATCGGCAGCAGCGCGTTCTTCAGCGAATTCTGCTTGAAGATATCCGCGAACGAGGTGCTGATCACCGCCCGGAATCCGAACTGGGTTAGCGCCCAGGGCGCGTGCTCGCGCGAACTGCCGCAGCCGAAATTATCGCCCGCCAGCAGAATCTGGGCGCCTTCGACGCGCGGCTGGTTGAGGATGAAATCGGGCTTCGGATGGCCTTGCGCATCGTAGCGCCAGTCGTTGAAAAGCTGCTTGTCCAGCCCCTGTTTGGAAATGGTTTTCAGGAAACGCGCCGGGATGATCTGGTCCGTGTCGACATTATTCATGGGCAGGGGAACCAGGCGGCTGCGGAAAGTCATGGCGCCGTTCATAGCAGTGTCCTCACATCGGTAACCACGCCCGTGAGCGCGGCGGCCGCGGCGGTCAGCGGACTGGCCAGGAAGGTGCGCCCGCCCTTGCCTTGCCGCCCTTCGAAATTGCGGTTGCTGGTGGAAACGCTATATTCGCCGGGCTGCAATTGATCGCCGTTCATGGCGATGCACATGGAGCATCCGGGCTCCCGCCAATCGCAACCCGCCGCGCGGAAGATCTCCGGCAGGCCCTCCGCTTCGGCCTGGCGCTTCACCTGTTGCGAGCCGGGCACCACCATCACGCGCACGCGCGGGTTTACTTTGCGGCCCTTCAACAGCGAAGCCGCCGAGCGCAGGTCGGAGATGCGCGAATTCGTGCAGCTCCCGATGAACACCACGTTGACCGGATGGCCCAGCAGCAGCTTGCCGCCTTCCAGATCCATGTAGCGGAGGGCCTTCGAGATGGAATCGCGCTGCAGCGGATCGGCCACTTGCGAAGGCTCGGGCAGCGCGGAGGTGATGGGCATCCCCATACCGGGATTCGTGCCGTAGGTGATCATGGGCGCGAGTGCATCGGCGTCGATGGCGATGGATTGGCCGTAGGCCGCGCCTTCGTCGGTGGGTAACTGCCTCCAACGCGCGAGGGCCGCATCCCAATCCGCGCCCCGCGGCGCGTGGGGGCGTCCGGCCAGGTATTCGAAGGTGGTGTCGTCCGGCGCAATCATGCCGGCCCGCGCGCCACCTTCGATGGACATATTGCAGACGGTCATGCGCTCTTCCATGCTGAGCGCGCGGATGGCTGGCCCGCGATATTCGAATATGGAAGCGGTGCCGCCGCCCACGCCGATGCGCGCGATCAGCGCCAGCACAATGTCCTTGGCCGTGACGCCCTTGCGCAGCGCGCCTTCCACCAGCACCTGGAACGTTTTCGATTTGCGCTGCAAGAGACATTGCGTGGCCAGCACGTGCTCGACTTCGCTGGTGCCGATGCCGAAGGCCAGCGCGCCAAATGCCCCGTGCGTGGCCGTGTGGCTGTCGCCGCAGACCACGGTCATACCCGGTTGCGTCAAACCCAGCTCGGGACCGATGACATGCACGATCCCCTGCCGGTCGCTGCGCCGTCCATAACACCGGATCCCGAAATCGCGGCAGTTGGTTTCGAGCTGCGCGACTTGCTTGGCGGCGATCTCGTCGATGATGGGAAGCGATGGGTCGGTGGTGGGGGTGCTGTGGTCCGTGGTAGCCACGGTCAGATCCGGCCGGCGCACTTTGAGGCCGCGCTCGCGCAAGCCCTGGAAGGCCTGCGGCGACGTGACTTCGTGCACCAGGTGCAGGTCGATGTACAGCAAAGTGGGCGCGCCGGGCTGTTCGTGGACCACGTGCGCGTCCCAGAGTTTTTCGATGATGGTGCGTGGAAGCATAGTTATATTGTCTCGTGGGGCGGGCGCCCACGCCTGCAGCGGGTCTCCAGACCCGCTCCCCGCGCGGTGAAATCGTGCAGGCCCGGGGAGCCGGTAAGCTTCCGGGCCTATCCGATAGCGGCGCACACGGCCTCGCCAACCTGTTCGGTGGTGGCCGGCGCGCCCGTTGGTTTGAGGTCCGCCGTCACACGTCCGCTATCCAGTACGGATTCGATCGCGGCGTTCACTCGGGCGGCTTCTTCCTTCAAACCGAAACTGTATTCCAACATGGCCGCCACGGAGCCGATGGCCCCTAGCGGATTCGCTTTATTCTGACCGGCGATGTCCGGCGCCGAGCCATGCACGGGCTCGTACAATCCGACCCACACGCCCGACGGCTTGCGCCCGCCGAGCGACGCCGACGGCAGCATGCCGATCGATCCGGCCAGGACCGCGCCCTCGTCGCTGAGGATGTCGCCGAACATGTTCTCCGTCAATACCACGTCGAAGCGGCGCGGATTCAGGATCAACTGCATCGCGCAGTTATCGACTAGCAGATGATCCAACGCCACATCCGGATATGCGGCGGCGATTTCAACGACTACCTGCCGCCATAACTGCGAATTCTCCAGCACGTTCGACTTATCCACCGAAGTGACTTTGCGGCGGCGTCCGCGCGCCAGGTGAAACGCCATGTGCGACACGCGCTCGATTTCCGCGCGCGTATACGTCATCGTATTGACGGCGCGCGTTTCCGGCCCGCTGCCCGAAATGCCGCGCGGCGTGCCGTAGTAGATGCCGCCGGTCAGCTCGCGGACGATGATCATGTCCGTGCCTTCCACCAGCGCATTCTTCAGCGGCGATGAATCCAGAAGCGCCGCGAACGTGCGCACCGGCCGCAGGTTGGCGAAGACTCCCAGCGCCTTGCGGACGGCCAGCAGCCCTTTTTCCGGGCGCTGCTCCGGCGGGCAATTGTCGAACTCCGGCAGGCCGACCGCACCCAACAAGGTGGCATCGGCATCCGCGGCCAGGCGCGCTGTTTCTTCCGGGAACGGGCTACCGGTGCGATGAATCGCGATACCGCCCAGCAGTCCTTCGGCGATGTCGAGCGAGTGGTTCCATTTGTTGGCCACGTGCCGCAACACACGCACAGCTTCGCGCGTCACTTCGGCGCCGATGCCGTCGCCGGGCAGGACCAGGACGTGCAGGTTCATCGTCAGACCGCGCCCGCAGTCAGGGCCATGGCGCGACCTTCAATTAGCTCCACGATCTCTTCGTCCAGCAGGCCCTTCTTGTTGTCGGCCAGAGACGTGAACCGGTCGTACAACGATTGCAGTTCTTCCTTGCTCAGGTCGTAGCCCAAGTCTTCCGTGCGCTTCTTCAGCGCGTGACGCCCGCTGTGTTTGCCCAGCACCAGTTTGCTTTCCGGCACGCCCACCGAGTGCGGGTCCATAATCTCGTAGGTGCTCTTTTCCTTCAAGTAGCCATCCTGGTGAATGCCTGCCTCATGCGCGAAGGCGTTGCGCCCCACAATGGCCTTGTTCGGCTGCGGCCCGAAAGTGATCGTCGACGCCAGCATCTGGCTGGCCGAATACAGATGCTCGGTGCGGATGCCGGTGTCGTAGGGCAGCCGATCCTGACGGGTCTTGAACAGCATCACGACTTCTTCCAGCGCGCAATTGCCCGCGCGCTCGCCGATGCCGTTGATGGTGCATTCGATCTGCCGCGCGCCGGCTTCCACGGCCGCGATGGAATTGGCGGTGGCCAGGCCCAGGTCGTCATGGCAATGCACGCTGACAGTCGCGCAATCGCCCAGCGCTTTCACGATGCGGCCGATCAGCGCGGCGTATTCGTAAGGTACCGAATAGCCCACCGTATCCGGAATATTCACGGTGCGCGCGCCCGCGGCCACCACGGCTCTCGAGATCAGTTCGAGGTAATCGGGATCGGTGCGTGCGCCGTCCTCGGCCGAGAACTCCACGTCGTCCACGTATTGGCGCGCCAGCTCGACTGCGGCCACGGCTTCTTCCAGCACCTGCTGCCGAGATTTTTTCAACTTGTACTTCAGGTGGATATCGCTGGTGGCGATGAAGGTGTGAATGCGCGGCCGGCGGGCGTGCTTCAGCGACTGCGCGGCGCGCTCCACGTCCAGCGTGCAGGCGCGCCCCAGCGCGGCCACCTGCGCCCAGGGGAACTCGCGGCTGATGGCGTCCACCGCTTCAAAATCGCCTTCGGAAGCGATGGGAAAGCCCGCCTCCAGGATGTCCACGCCCAACTCCACCAGCTTGCGCGCCATCCGGAGTTTTTCCGGCACGGTCATGCTGCAGCCCGGCGACTGTTCGCCATCCCGCAGCGTGGTATCGAAAATGTAGACTCGATCGCTCATAGAAAACCGCCCTATTGAGCCATTATGGCCAGGGCGCGCGGAATTTAGCAAATTTATAATGTTAGCGGTCCGTATAATGTCTTGTTATGTGCGATATTCCAGACGGGCCGCTAAAATCGAAAATCGGGAGGTTGTATGGACCGAAGACTCTGGCAAGTTGCTAAGCCGGTGTGCGCTATTCTTGCGACGGGGGTAGCAGCGGCTATTGCCCTGCAGGCGCAGACCTTCACAACGCTATATAGCTTCGGTGGTGCGGACGGAGCTTTACCCTGGGCCGCGCTCGTCCAAGGCACTAACGGGGATTTATACGGGACGACGGTTCAGGGCGGCGCCGCATTCGAGGGGACCGTGTTCAAGGTCACGACAAGCGGCGCCCTCACGACCCTCTACACCTTCTGTTCGCAAAGCGGGTGCCCGGACGGCGGCGACCCTTACAACGACGCGCTGATTCAGGCCACCAATGGGGATTTCTACGGAACAACCGGCCTCTATGGTGGCAACGGCCAAGGCGGCACGGTCTTTAGAATGGCGCCTGACGGCAAGCTGGCGACAATATACAGCTTCTGTTCCCAAAGCGGTTGCACGGATGGCGATGGGCCGGCGGCGGGGCTGGTTCAGGCGGCCAGTGGGTACCTGTACGGGACAACAAATGAGGGGGGGCTGAACGGCGAAGGCGCCGTTTTCAAAATTACTCCCGGCGGTACATTGACGACGCTGTACAGCTTCTGTGCCCAGAGCGACTGCACCGACGGCGCGTTCCCATATTCGGTCCTGACACAGGCCACTAACGGCTACTTGTACGGGACGACCGAGAACGGCGGGGCCAATGCCAGCGGCACGGTATTCAAGATCACTCCCAGCGGTACGCTGACGACCGTCTACAGTTTCTGTTCCGAGGGGAACCCTGAGCCCCAAGCCGTATGCGCGGAAGACGGAGTGCTGACCTCAGGGCTGGTCGAAGGCCCCAACGGGGAACTCTGGGGCACAGCCCAGAACCTCGGGACCGGCACTTATGGGGCAATCTTCGAAATTACCTTGAGCGGCACACTATCGGAGCTTTATAGCTTCTGCGGCCCGTCCGCGTGCACGGGCGGGATAGCTCCCTCTGCCGGGCTGGTGCGGGCCACTGATGGGAACTTCTATGGCACGACGTTCGGCGGCGGGGCCAATGCGCACGGAACAATCTTCGAAATCACGCCGGCCGGCACGCTGACCACCCTGTATAGCTTCTGCTCGCAAGCCGGATGCCCGGATGGATCGTCCCCGGCGGCAGCTTTGGTCCAGGATACTAACGGTGACTTATACGGGACGACCTTATATGGAGGCGCCCACAATGTGGGGGCAGTTTTCAGCCTGTCTGTGGGTCTCGGGCCGTTTGTTAAGACGCTGCCTATCTCCGGCAAAACAGGAGCGGCTGTGGAGATTCTGGGCACCGCTCTGACCGGGACGACCAGCGTGACGTTTAATGGCACGGAGGCTGCGTTCACAGTCGTCTCGCCGACCGAAATCACGACAACCGTGCCCGCAGGTGCGACTAGCGGTAAGGTCCAGGTGATCACACCCGGCGGCACGCTTTCGAGCAATGTCGCTTTCAGGGTCTCGTAGACACGCGGGCGGCCTGCCCGGCTTGAGGGTGGAGGTAGTTGTCCAGTTCCGGCACACCCGAGAGGAACGCGTCCCGTTGATGATATGCGTTGGGCGGCTCGGCGCGGCACTCGAACCGGGGCGTCACTGGAGGGCCGTTTTTCTGCGATACTCGCGCGCGGCCCTGCGCAAAACAGGCCCCGGTTCGGCTGGTTTTAGGATGGCGTCCGCGAGGACCTTCGTCTCGCGCGCCGTCAGGATCAACATGCCGCGCCTCCCGATCGTCCCTTCGGCGGCGGCCTCGGCGCGATGAATGAGGAAATCGGTCATGGTGCGGCCTTCCAGATCGGCTGCGCTGGATGAGAACCCACCACCGTACGGTAATTTTCCGTACGGCTGCAAATTAAAAAAGCATATACGCGAGCACGCCAGAATTAAATTCTGTTATGCTAGTCGCGGCATGGAACTGCACGCGCTCCAGGTTTTCCTGGCGGTAGCCACTGAGAAGAGTTTCTCGCGCGCGGCCGACCGGCTGCTGCGCACGCAACCCGCCGTCTCGCTGGCTTTGCAGCGTCTGGAGGCGGAACTGGGCGAGAAGCTGATCGACCGTTCCGCCAAAGATCTGGTGCTGACCGACGCGGGGCGCACGGTGCTGGACTTCGCGCGGCGGTTCGAGAACCTGCGCCTGGAGATGCAGAACTCGCTGGCGGAGTTGCGCGACAACTCCGCGGGTACGCTGACCGTGGGCGCGAATGAATCCACTTCGCTTTACCTGTTACGGCATATCGAAAACTTCCGGCGGCTGCACCCTAAGGTCAACGTGCGAGTGCGGCGCAGCCTGTCGAGCAAGATCCCCAACGAACTGCTGGATGGCAATTTGGAGCTGGGCGTGATCAGCTACGATCCGCCGGACGAGCGGCTGACATCCACCGTCATCTACACCGATTCACTGACCTTCGTGGTGTCGCCCAAGCATCGGCTGGCTGGCCGCAAGGCTGTCTCAATTTCCGATCTGGCGGCCGAGACGTTCATCGCACACAACGTGATTTCGCCCTATCGCGACGTGGTGCTGCGCGAGTTTCAGCAGCGCCGCGTGCCGCTGAACATGGCTGTCGAGATGCCTACCATCGAGACCATCCGCAAGCTGGTGCAGAACAATCAGGGCGTGGCGTTCTTGCCGCGCATGTGCGTGGAGCAGGAGATCGAGCAGGGTTTGCTGCGTGAAGTGAAAGTGAAGGAGTTGCATGTGGAGCGCAAGATCCGGCTGATTTATCCCACGCGGCGGGTGCTCAGCCATGCGGCGCGGGCTTTTTTGGAGGTGGTGCGGGGGAAGTAGTGGGGGCGGTCGGTATCCAAGGCGCAGGGTTGACCTCCACCAATAGAATGGTTACACTTATTGACATGGCAAAACCTCAAATACCGTTCAAAGAAATCCCCTACAAGGAGGTGCCTTTTCGCGAGCCGCGCACAACGGTGAGCGGTACCGAAGGAAAATCCCAATGGGATGACGCCTTAGAAGTCATTAAAAAAGGCGCAGGCAATTTGGAATGGAAGAAGAAACCGACACGCGCCATTCGCATGGATGGACGCGATGCCGAAGAGAGAAAGGCGCTCAAAGCCAAACTTCAAACGATGGGGAGAAAGAGGGGCTGCGTCGTGGAAGTCCTTGACGACGGTCAATCGGTTTACGCTTGGGCCACCGAGCGTGGCTCGTCTGATCGTTGCTTTCGCTAAACGTTTCAAAACTTGCCCTTTCTGAAACACGGCAGGTTCATCTGAAAGGGACGTCCACTTCGGTGTAGCTGCCCGGAGTGGCCGCGCTCACCGCGCTAACGACCCTCTCAACGTGTCGGCGCAAGACGGGCCACTGCGCATTTCCGAGAACGACGATTGAGATTTTTCGGCTCTTCAGATTTTGCTGATACCGGATATTCTTGTCGGCAGTCACAAACAGTTCGAAGCCCGCGGCCTCAGCGGCGTCGAGCAGAGCGCCGTTAGCAAGCCTCTCCCACCCACGTTCAACCGCCTCGACGACTACGTGGTCCTTCAATGCGTACCGCAGCGGGGCGGGTGTGCTGTGATCAAGCAGGATAAGCATTTACCGTCGGCGCCGCGCCATGACGCGGGGCGGGGAGTGGGTCGAGGCTTCGCGCGGCAAATTCAAGGACGGCCACAATCTGTTCCCGCGTCAGGTGGAACCACTCCATGATCTCGTCGATTGTGGCTCCGGCTTCCAGATTTTCAAACACAATGGAAACCGGCATCCGCGTGTCCTTGAACACCCATGCGCCGCTGACCTTGCCAGGGATGCTCTCCACGGCGGGGCATTGTGACCAATCCAGGCTCGCCATGATCTACGCTCCTTCTTTCAGGGTACGCCAAAAGATACGCGAAAACATCCGCTAACGTGGCAGCGCGTAGTCCACGCTGCGCAGCAGCCAGTCGCGATTGGCGCGCACATCCTCGCGCAACTTTTCGCAGAGCGCGTCGCGATGCTCGTACAGGCGATAGTCTTCCCGCTTTGCGTGATTGTCCAATAGCGCTTTCACCAGGAACGGCATCACCATCGAATAATCCGCTTGCATGCTCTCGGTGGTTTGCAGATAGGTGTCCTTATCCACCTTGCCCCAAGTGACCGCTTCGGCGGGCGGACAGGAAGAGAGTGAGCCATCCGTGACTGGCGCGGTCACGATCTGTACGTCGAATTGGTAGCCGCGCACATTCGCGAGGCCCAGCACCTGGCCCAGTGCCGGCTCCGGTTGCAGGTTGTAATTCTTGGGAACGCCGCCGCCCAGAATCAACGTGGCCAGGGCGCGCGCCTCGCTCTCGAACAACCCCCAGCGATGATAGGCGCAGGCCTCGAACACTTCGGCGTGCAGGTCCAGATCGAATGCATACTCCGGCACGATGCCGGCGTTGCGCATGGCCCACAGCTTCATCGAATTCAGGAAAACGCTGCCATCCGCCGGGGCGCCCACCAGCACCGGGATGGCGAGGCGATTGCAAGTGGCCAGCAGGCCGGCCGGCACTCCGTTGCGCTGTTCCTGCGCGGCGTAATACGCGCCGAGGCGGTAGCGCAGCTCCGTGCCGGTCATCTTCTTCTGAAACTCGGGGCGCGCCAGGCAGGCGCTGATGAAGCGGTCCTGATCGAGCAGCACAGCCTCGTCGAACGCCATATCGGTGACGCGAATGGTGCCTTCGTCGCGCAATGCCGCGTCGTCGCTGTGGATCGGCACTTCGTGAATGGGATCGCCTTTATGCGCGTCCAGGCTGCGATGCCCGTCGTGATAGCAGACCGCGTCGGTAGTGCTGATGTAGGCCACCCAGCCCGTTTCGAGCAGCGGGATCAGCCACGCGAGGTGCTGGCCCGAGACGGTGACGGGGCCGGAGATGGCGAGCGTCAGCGGACAGCCCTCGCCGATGGCGCGGTCGAGAATGGTGTAGATGCGCCGCAGATATGCGCCGCCGAAGGCCGGCAGACAGTGCCGGAAAATCTCGTCGAGGGTGGCGCATTCGTCGACGCGCCGGACGCGGACGGGGTGGCGAGGGGGCATCGATTCTGACGATAGCATGGCACGGGTGGGGGGCTGTTTCAATGGTGCGGGGCGGAGGCTGGGCAAAGCCGGTGTCGCCATGAGTGGCGACACGGCAAGCAAGAGTGCGTGCGCCACGTTGACTGCGGATAGTGGGTCAGTTTGCTTGTGGGGCGGCCAATCTTGGCCGCAGCCGCCTTTTTTTAGGCGGCCAAGCCGGCTGAAAGCCGGCTGCGGGCAGAATTGCCCGCCCCACAAAACCCCAAATTGACCCAACTGATTCGAATGAAACCGAGGGCGGTTATCCAGGGCATGCCCACCGGGCGCGACTGCGTGAGGTGTTCCCGCGCATCCGAATCATAGACATACACGAGAATGTCCACTACCCGGACATTTTCTTCAGGAACTCTTCGGCTTCCAGGTCGTCCAGGAGCTGATTGATCTTGTTCGTATCGATACCCGGCTTAAACTGAAATGAATGCGGCTCCACTCTAAACCGTACGTTGTGTTCCTTTTCGGTTGCGGACAGTCCTGCGCGCAGAGCCTCATTGACGACCTGTTTCAGCGTGCTTTTCCTGCGCGCCATACGCCGGCGGATCTGCTGCGCCACGTCGGGTTCGATGGTCAGGGTCGTGCGCATAAGGCATCGTATCATGATGAGGATTTGATGTCTGAACATCAAGCCGGGTCCCTGCTAGAATCACCACTTAATGCGTACCTGGCTCACGCTGCCCAATCTCTTCACGGTGGCCAGGCTGCTGCTGGCCCCGGTCATCGTTTACGCCATTTTGAATCGCCGCGCCTTCGCGGCTCTGTGCATCTTCGCGGTAGCGGCGGCCACCGACCTGATCGACGGCTACCTTGCCCGCCATTTCGGCGCGGCCAGTGCCGCCGGGGCGTTCCTCGATCCCATCGCGGACAAGCTGCTGCTTACCGGTGTTTACCTGGCGCTGGCGCTGGCCGGCGCCGTACCCTGGTGGCTGGTCGGCGTGATCTTCGGGCGCGATTTATTGATTCTGGCCGCCTCCGCCGTGGCGCTCCTGGCGACGAAATTGCGTGCTTTTCCGCCCAGTGTTTGGGGTAAGGCTAGTACTTTTTTCCAGATCCTGACGGCGGTGGCTTTTCTGGGCCGGGACGCCTTCGGATGGCCGCTTCTGGCCACATTATCAGCCGTCCTTATCTGGCCTACCCTGGCACTGACGGTCTGGAGCGGGATTCACTACGGTTGGCGCGGCGCACGGCTCTTAGGAATGGATTGACGCGCGAACGCCGCGGGAGTAGTCTAGAAGTGGACGGTTTGGAGATGACTCGGTACACGCCCGCGCGGCATTATCTCACGTTCGGAATCGTAGCTGTCGGACTGGCGGTATTCTCGGTCTGGCTGGGCCTCGACTGGGTGCCCGCATTCATTCCCGCTGCGCTGTTTCTGCTCAGCGCGGTGCTGGTGCTGACGCTGGCGTTCCAACCCGCCGTCGAGATCCACGAAGGATATCTGGCGGTGGGCAAACGCATCGTGCCGTGGATGGATATCCGGCGTCTGGATCGCCAGGGAAACTGGATATCGCCCCTGATCGTGCGCATCACGCTGTTCGACGATTCGCGCATGGTCCTGGTGTACCCCGGCGACCTGGATTCCTGCAACAGCCTGCTGCGGCATCTGCGGCGGCTATCCCGCGATGCGCTCATCGACGGCGTACCCTACCGCCAGTTCTGGGGTGAAGTCCTGGCGCCCGGCGGGGACCGCAGGCAGATCCCGCCGCCGCGCTACCGCATGCTGCTGCCGGAGGACGAGGCGGAAGTCGAGCGGCTCTATCAACGGCTGAAGACGGTCGGTCACCTCGATCAGAAGAATTCCGCAGACGAGAAGTAGTCCGTGAAGCGCCGCCCCTCTCTTTTCCTCAAATTTATCGTCTGTATCGCGATCCTGCTGGCGCTGGCGGCGGCCGCGCATTCCTGGTGGCTGGCGGCGCTCGGCAGGCTGCTGGTGCGCGATGAAGGAGCCGCCCATGCGGATATCGCGGTAGTGCTGGCGGGCGATTATTACGGCAATCGCGTGCTGCGCGCGGCGGAACTGGTGAAGCAAGGGTACGTGCCGAATGTCCTGGTAAGCGGCCCGCACATGCTGTACGGCTTCTACGAATGCGACCTGGAGATTCCGTTTGCCGTGCAGCGCGGCTACCCCGAGAGCTGGTTCATCCGCGCACCCAATGAAGCTCTGAGCACGCGCGAGGAGGCCGGCGCGATTTTGGCGGATCTGCGGCGCCGCGGCGTGCATCGATTTCTATTGGTGACCAGCGACTACCACACGGCGCGCGCCGCCCGCATCTACCGCAGGGCCGCGCCCGATCTCGATATGCGGGTAGTGGCCGCGCCCGACAAATTCTTCCGGGCGGACGGCTGGTGGCGCAATCGGGAAGGGCGCAAGATTTTCGTGGTGGAGTGGATGAAGACCGTGGCCAACGCGCTGGGGATGTAGGGCATGTGGGAATCGCTGCGCACGGTCCGGGTTCACTTGCGGCGCTACCGCGGGGGCTTGGCGCTGGGCTTGGGCGCGCTGGTGTTGAAGGACGTCGCGGGCGCCGTGCAGCCGCTGGTGATCCGCGCGGCGATCGATACGCTTTCTAACGCGTTCGGCCTGGCCAGGTTGTTGCGCTTCGCCGCTTTGCTGGTCGGACTGGCGGCGGTCAAGGGACTGTTCCAATACTGGATGCGCGTGATCATGATCGGGATCTCGCGCGACATCGAATACGACCTGCGCAACGACTTGTTCCGCCACCTGGTGGAGCTTTCGCCGGACTATTACGGGCGCATGCGCACCGGCGACATCATGGCGCGCGCCACCAACGACTTGAACGCCGTGCGCATGATGCTGGGGCCGGGCATCATGTACTGGGCAACGACCAGCCTCACTTTCCTGCTGGCGATCGTCATCATGGTCACGGTGGATTGGCGCCTGGCGGCGCTGGCCGTGCTGCCGGCGCCGCTGGTGAGCCTGGCGGTGATCTTCTTCGGACGCGCCATCCATGCGCGCTTCGAGCGCATCCAGGCCATGTTTTCCGACATCAGCAGCCGGGTGCAGGAGAATCTAGCCGGCGTGCGCATGGTGCGCGCCTTCGTGCAGGAACAAGCCGAATTGCGCCACTTCGAAAAATTGAACCGCGCCTACATCGCGGAGAACATCCGGCTCGTGCGCATCTCGGGCGTTTTTCAACCGCTGCTGGAGGCGCTGATCGGACTCACTTTCCTGGCGGTGCTGTGGTACGGCGGCGGGCAGGTACTGGCCGGACGCATCTCGCTGGGCAGCTTCGTCATGTTCAACACCTACATGGGTATCCTGGTGTGGCCCATGATCGCGCTGGGATGGGTGGTGAACCTGATGCAGCGCGGCGGCGCTTCACTGGCGCGCATCAACCAGATTTTCCAGGAGAAACCCACCATCGCCGCGCCGCCCCATCCGGTGCGGTTGGCGCGCGTGCGCGGGGAGATCGAATTCCGCAACGCTTCCGTGGGGTATCCTTCCGCGCGGGCGCTGGATAACGTCAGCCTGACGATTGACGCGGGCGCCACGGTAGCGGTGGTGGGGCACACCGGCGCGGGCAAGAGCACTTTGGCCGGCCTGGTGCCGCGCTTGATGGACCCCACCGGGGGACAAGTGCTGCTGGATGGCACGGACCTCCGCGATCTGTCGCCCGCCGAACTGCGGCGGCATATCGGATTCGTTCCGCAGGAGACCTTTTTGTTCAGCGCGACCATTGCCGGGAACATCGCCTTCGGCGTGGAGAGCGCCACGGAAGAAGAGATCCGCCGCGCGGCGGAATTGGCCGGACTGGCGGGCGATATCGAGGGGTTCCCCGAGGGCTACGAGACCATGGTAGGCGAGCGCGGCATCACGCTTTCCGGCGGCCAGAAGCAGCGCACGGCGATTGCGCGAGCCATTCTGCGCAACCCGCGCATCCTGATTCTGGACGACGCGCTTTCGAGCGTGGATACGCTTACCGAAGAGCGCATCCTGGAGGGTCTCGCGGACTCCATGCGCGGGCGCACCGTGATCCTGATCTCGCACCGCGTTTCGACCGTGCGGCAGGCGGACCGCATCGTGGTGCTGGAACATGGCCGCATCGTGGAACAGGGCACGCACGCGGAGCTGGTATCGGCGGGCGGATACTATGCGGACCTTTCGCGGAAGCAGATGCTGGAGGAAGAGCTGGAGGCGATATAAGCAGCCGGCGCTACCGAGAATTTCTCCCCTTTGCCGGATCGTCACTTTTTCTTCCACTCGGCGGCCTTCGCCAGCTTGCCCCACGCCCGATAGATCTGCACCATCCATTCGCGGGCGCGGTCGAGGTAATACCATTCGGGCACTCCAGTAGCAGCGGTTCGGCCTCGGCGAATTCTTTTGTCCAGCCAGGGCAAACCTACGCGCGCGTTAAGCGATGGAGGGCGGCACCGCCAACACCGCCTCATTGTTCAAGTGCCGCCCAATGTCCGCCGCGAAATCGGAGGGCGAACCGTAACGCCGCGCACGGTCTTTTTTGAGCGCCTTCAGCGCAATCGAATCGAGGTCGCCGCGCATCTGTCTGGCGAGCGCCAGGCGGCTCGGATCGGCGTTTGCGCGCTGCTGCAAGAGCATCTACACCGTCCCCAAGGTCTTCGCGGATCGCATGACGGCCTGCGAGACCGTACCATGAAATCCGGAATGCCGTGGCCATATTGACAAGACGTGCGCATTAGAGAGTCCATCGAGAGACATCGGACCTTTTCCGTCGGTTTGGGAAAATGCAGAAACGCATGTCACAGGCTTAAGCGTGTGTTAACCCAGGAATTTGCTCGCGCTCACTGCCGAAGACAGGCCAGGAGGCCCGTCCTACTCCTTGCCTGCCATCTCCAATAGCCGCCTTTCGTCGATCACCTGGACGCCCAAACCGCGGGCCTTGTCCAGCTTCGAGCCGGCCTCTTCGCCCGCCACCACGTAGCTGGTCTTCCGGCTGACGGAGCCGCTGACCTTGCCGCCCGCCGACTCGATCACGCGGGTGGCCTCCTCGCGGCTCAGGTTCGGCAGCGTTCCGGTGAGCACGAACGTCATCCCGTGAAGCGGCCCGCCCTTCTTGCGCTTGACCTCGTATTCGAAGTTCAGGCCCGCCGCGCGCAGGCGCTCGACGAGCTCTTGGTTGCGCGGCTCGTGGAAGAACTGGTAGACGCTTTCGGCGACCTTCGGGCCCACCTCCTCGGCGCGCTGCAGATCGTCCACGCCGGCCTGCGCGATGCGGTCGAGGCTGTCGAATGCCTCAGCCAGAAATACGGCGGTACGCTCGCCCACGAAACGGATACCCAGGGCCGTGAGAATGCGCGGCAGCGGGCTCTGCTTGGATTTCTCGATATTGCGGATCACATTGCCCGCGGATTTGGCGGCCATGCGCTCGAGCGCCTCCAATTGCGCCAACGTCAGCCCGTAGATATCCGCCACGCTGCGTACCAGGCCGCGATCCACCAACTGATCCACCAGCACGTCGCCCATACCGTCGATATTCATCACGCCGCGCGCCGCGAAGTGCAGGATGGACTCCTTCAGGCGCGCCGGGCAATTGATGTTGATGCAGCGCGAGGCGGCTTCCCCCTCTTCACGCACGATTTTGCCGCCGCACACGGGGCAGTTCTCCGGCATGCGGAAAGGCTTGCGGTAAGAGCCTTGCGACTGCACCCGTACCACCTTGGGAATCACATCGCCGCTGCGCTCGATCACCACCGTATCGCCGATCTGCAAGCCCAGGCGTTCGATTTCGTCTTCGTTATGCAAGGTGGCGCGCGATACGGTCACGCCGCCGACCTCGACAGGTTTCAAATGGGCGACGGGCGTCAGGGCGCCCGTGCGCCCCACCTGCACCTCGATGCCGTCCACAGTGGTCAGCGCCTGCCGCGCGGGATATTTGTAGGCGATCGCCCAACGCGGCGCTTTGGCGGTGTAGCCGAGCTGCTGCTGCTGCGCGATGGAATCCACTTTGACCACCACGCCATCGATCTCGTAGGGCAACTGCTCGCGCTTGGCTTCCCATTCCGCGCAGAACCGCAGCACCTCGTCTACATCCCGGCAGAGCTTGCGGTTGGCGTTCACCTTGAAACCCATTAGGACCAGCTCTTCGAGCGATTCCCAGTGGTGCGGGTAGGCCGGCGCGCCGTCCACGTACAGAAAGTAGGTGTAGTAATCCAGGCGGCGCGAGGCCGTAATGGACGGCTCCAGCACGCGCAGCGATCCGGCGGCGGCGTTGCGCGGATTGGCGAAGCGCGAGAGGCCGCGCTCGTCGCGTTCCGCGTTCAGCCGCTCGAAGGCGCGACGGTTCATCACTGTTTCGCCGCGCGCCTCGAACCGCGGCAGGCTGGACTTTACGTGCAGCGGCAGGGAGCGGATGGTGCGCGCATTCTCGGTGACCTCTTCCCCCACCAGGCCGTCGCCGCGGGTGATCGCCTGCACGAGCTGCCCGTCGCGATACTGCGCGGCCATGGATAGGCCGTCCAGCTTCAATTCGGTAACGTATTGAAATTCGGCGCCGCGGAGCAACTCGCGCACCCGGCGGTCGAAATCGCGCAGCTCGGCTTCATCGAGGGCGTTGTCCAGGCTCAGCATGGGCGCGCTGTGCGCCACCTTGACGAAACCTTCGCGCGGCTTGCCGCCCACACGCTGCGTCGGCGAATCGGGCGTGAGAAGTTCGGGATGTTGCGCTTCCAGATCGCGCAATTCGCGCATCAGCGCGTCGTATTCGGCGTCGCTGACCGCAGGCTGGTCCAGGACGTAGTAGAGGCGCTCGTGATGGCGCAGCGTTTCGCGCAGCTTTTCGATCTGGGCGGCGGCGTTTTTCGGCATCGGCGTTTCTCATTTTAGTTTAGTGCGTGACGCGGGCTGTTCTTGGATGGGGCAGCGCCGCCCTTTACACTGTGAAGAGATTTAGAGGACTATCATTAAGAGCTTGGAAAGCTGGAGGAACGCAGATCATGCCGATGAAGAATCCCAATCATCCCGGCGACATTATCCGGGATTGCCTTGACGAGTTGGGTGTCAACGTGATGGAGGGCGCCAAGGCGCTGGGCGTGACTCGGACGGCGCTGTCGCGTCTCATCAACCGCAAAGCGGGCGTGTCCGTCGAAATGGCCCTGCGGCTCGAAAAGGCCATAGGCAGCACGGCGGGCTTTTGGCTTCGCTTGCAACTGAACTATGACTTGGCCCAGATACGGACGCAAAGCGGAAAGATTCGCGCTCGCCGCTTGGGCACCCCGGCGCGGCTTGCGTTATGCTACGCGCAACCAGGAGCGGGTCTGGAGACCCGCTGCAGGCGTGGACGCCCGCCCCACGGACTATAGTTTAGACTTAGAGGACTGGGGTGATGCCATAGCCGCCGCACGCAAGACCATCATTATCTACAACCCCTTTGCAGGCAAGATGGGCGATAAGGGATTGAAGCGCCTGTCCAACGCCGCTGAAGTCCTGCGCGAAGCGGGGCATGACACCTGGCTGGTTCCCACCCAGGGACCGGGCACCGCGGGGGCCATCGCGCGCCGCAGCATCGCCGACGGCGCGGAGCTCATCCTGGCCGCGGGGGGCGACGGCACCATCAACGAGATCGCCGAGGGCGTGGCCTTTTCCGACGTGCCGCTGGGCATTCTGCCCGCTGGTACGGCCAACGTCCTGGCCAACGAGATGGGACTAGGCTCGGGCATCGAACGCGCCGCCGCGAGTCTCCACGAATGCATTCCCACGCGGATCTCCATGGGACGGCTGCAGTGCGTGAACGGCTCCGAGCGCACACGCCTGTTCCTGCTGATGGCGGGCATCGGCCTGGACGCCAGGATCGTCTATAACATGAGCCTGCCGCTGAAGGCGCGGCTTGGGAAGCTGGCCTATTGGATCGGCGGCTTCAGCCTGGTGGGCCGCAAGCTGGACGAATTCGAAGTGCTGGTGGAGGGCCGCCGGGTGAATTGCGCCTTCGCGTTGATCAGCAAAGTGCGCAACTACGGCGGCGATCTGGAAATTGCGCAAAGCACCAGCCTGCTCGACGACCGGTTCGAAGTGGTGCTGTTCGAAGGGCACAATTCGTTCCGTTTTCTGACGTACCTGGCGCGCGTGGCAGTGCGCAAGCTGGCGGGCGTACCGGGCATCTCGGTGATCCGGGCCGCGGGCGTGTGCATGCCGGGCGCGGCCGGCCCGCGCGTCTACATTCAGGTGGACGGGGAATATGCGGGACATCTGCCGGCCAGCGTGGAGATCGTGCCCGACGCGCTAACGCTGCTGATCCCGGAGGCGTACATCCGGCGGAGCAGGCCATAGGCAGCAGCAGCGCGACCGGGGGTCGCGCGCCGACCAGGGCGTCCGCCCCACTACTCTTCCTGCGCGCCGCCGAGCTTCCACAGAATCTGGCGCAACATCCCCAGCACCACGGGCGCATCGCGCGCGGTGAGGTTCAGCCGCCGCAGCAAGCGGCGCACCTTGGCCTTCGTGGATGCCGCCGTCAGCGGCTTGATGTAGCCGCTGCGCTCCAGCGCCTCCACCAACATGGCCGTAATCTGCTCGGTATCCGCCGCGAGGGCCGCCTTCGGCTCTTCCGGGCGTACGGCCGCCGCTCTCGGGTCGCGCGCCAGTTCGTAAAGGCACACGGCCACCGCCTGGCCCAGGTTCATGGAACGATTCAAATCCACCGTGGGGATGCGCATCAGCCAGTGGCAATGGCTCATGTCCTCGTTCGAGAGGCCGAATTTTTCCGATCCGAAGAGCAGCGCGACGGGTCCGGCCGCTTTGCGCATCAGGCGCGCGCCGGATTCGAGCCGGCGCAACGGATGCTGCAGCTCGCGATGGCCCACCGAAGTTGTTCCCACCACCAATGCGCAGTCCGCCACGGCGCCGGCGACGTTGGTGAATTCTTCGGCGGAAGCCAATAACGGCGCGGCTCCCACGGCGGAGCGCGCTTCGCGGAACGCGACCTCGTACGGATTCACCACGCGCAACCGCGAGCAGCCGAAGTTGGCCATGGCGCGCGCCGCCGCGCCGATGTTCAACGGATTTCGGGGCGCGACGAGCACCACGCGCAAATCTCCTTTCAAAAGAAAATTCGCGATGGAGATGTCTCGATGCATTTTTTTCTTGACTTTTTTCTCGAACAACCTTATATATGAATCACATTGCGATTTTCGAATCGCAAAATTTGATGTTTAGGGAGAATCAATCGATGAAGAGCGCAACGAAGAAAGCCGCCCCGAAGAAGAAGGCGCCCGCAAAGAAAAAGAAGTAGCATGGGCGCCCACACAAGGGCGTGATCCAAAGTTCGAACCAACAGGCCCCGATTCGTCGGGGCCTTTTTCATTTTGCGGCTTCATTTGCAAGCAGCCCCGCACTGGCCCCTCCCGCCCTTTGCAGCAGCGTCCGGAACGTCTCCCCCATCCCGAACAACAGGCTCTTCAATTGCAATCGCCGTTGCAACTCCTCCTCGCGCGTGGACGCCGCCAGCGCCGCGGCGAACTGATCCGGCTCTCCGGCGGCGAGCAGCGTTTGCGCCAAAGTTTCGAAGCGCACGGTCTCCAGGCCGTGGCGCGCGCCGTGCTCCTGGAGCGCCGTGAACGAGACGTGCGCGGTGATATCCTTTGCGCCGGGATCATCCAGCACATCTTCGTCCGCCTGGTGCCGCCGGTAGCTCATGAGCGCGCCGCGCGGGAACCGTACGGATTCGGCGCGCGTATAGCCGTAGTCGATGGTGAAGACGAATCCCGCCTCCAGCGCGCACGCGATGCGCTCCAGCCAGGCGAGCGCGTCCGGGTTCACCTCGAAGAGCGCGCCTTCCGTGGGCGGCGGAAAGTAGCGGCGCAGATAATCCGCCGCTTCCTCGCGCGCGGGCGGTCCGGCTACCCACACGAAGCGCTGGTCCCATGCGACGCGCAGCTCGCGGAAGCCGCCATCGCGGAAAGTAACCTCCTCCACCGGCACGGCGTCGAAGAACTCGTTGGCGAATACCACGCCGCGAAAACGCTCCGGCATCGCGCCATCGCCGAGATCCACCGGGATATAACGCCACGCGGAGAATGCATCGGCCATCTCGCGCCGGCCTGCGCCCAGTTCGACGACGGTGAAGTCCGGCGGCGCTCCCATGGCCTGGTAGAGCGACCGTATGCGCGCGGCCATCAGGATGCCGAACACCGGCTGGATTTGTTCGGCGGTGTAGAAGTCGCCCTGCTTGCCGAATGGGTCGCGCGCGCGCCGGTAGTATCCGTGGACCGGATCGTAGAGCGCCGCATCCATGAACCGGCGGAACGAAATCGGCCCGTCGCGGCGGATCTCGTCGCGCAGGATTTCGGTGAGCGGGCTCACGGCTCGACAACCCGGGTCTGCGGCGTGCGGATGAACATCTCGATGAGGTAATCGTGCAGACAATCGTAGAGGTAACGCTGCAAGGTCCAGGGAAACTGCGGATGGGCGATATCCCGCGGATGCAGCGGCGCATAGTAGGTGTGCAGGCCCAGGCCGCGATTCTTCAGCTCGATGACCAGCTCGATGGAGCCGTTTCGCTCGCGCGCCGAGAAATCCACCAGGGCGTGCTCATAGCGGCGCAGCTCGGCTTCGACCTTTTCGAGCGGACTGGGCGCCGGATTATCGAGTGGGCTCACGCATTTATGCTAGCGTGAAAAAACACGGCATGTCTCTACCCGCCACCGTTCGGGTCAAACTCAGCTCGGAAGCCGCCGAGGGCATTTCCATTACGCAGGTGGTGGTGCAGGATCTGCCCCTGCGCGATCTGGTGGAGCATATGCTGGGCATCACGGGCAAAAACGAGGCGCGCGTGCGAGAGTTGCTGCTGCGCGGGACGCTGGTCAGCGGGGCTTCCCGCTTCCGATGGACCGGGTGGGAGGCGGAGCTGGACGGCCTGCGAGAACTGCTGGCAAGTTTCCCCGGCGACGATCCCGCCCGGCAGTTTGCATCCGCGCGTTGCGTGCGTGCGGTGCTGCGGGGCGGTCGGCAGGCCATCGACATTCCGCGGGAGGCCGCCGTGCGCAAGCCGCTACTGCGCAAGGCGAGCTTCTGGGATGTGCTGATGGATCTGGCCGCGGCGGCCGAGATGCAGTACTTGCATTATTCCTATAAGGACCGCGCCGATTGCTTCCGCTTCGATATGCCGCTGGCCGCGGCCGGGAAGCTGCGCGCCGCCAGCGAGGTGGTGAAGTATTCGAGCTTGCGGGAGCAGATCCGGTCGGCCGGATTTGTTTGGGCGGAGCTGTATGTGGAGCGGTGAGGAGGTGGGCGAGTCAAAGTGTTTTTGCGGATCTCAATTGCGATACAATACGTAGAGAGGCTGTTATGCCAACGCAAAGAGCAAAGACTCTGATGATCCATGCCCGGATCGATCCCAAGCTGAAGAAGTCGGCCGAAAGCGTCTTTTCCGATCTCGGGATATCGACGACGGAAGCCATTCGGCTCTTCCTGAAGCAAGTTGAGTTGCACAAGGGCCTGCCCTTTCCCATCTCAATTCCGAACGAGCAGACCATCGCCGCCATGGCGGAGGCGAACAATCCGGCCATGTTGAAGCGCTATCGTTCGTTCCGTGAGCTGCGCGACCGGATCTGATGGCGCTGGCTCTTTTAACGACAACCGCTTTTGAAAAGGACCTGCGCCGCGCCAAGAGGCAGGGGAAGGACGTGGACAAGTTGGAGGCGATCGTCGATCTCCTTCAGTCGGAGGAGGGGTTACCCACGCGCTGCCGGCCACACCGGCTGAGCGGGAACTGGTCCGGTCATTGGGACTGCCACGTGGCGCCGGATTGGGTGCTGCTCTATAGACTTACCGAGGAGGAATTGATTCTGGTCCGGACCGGCAGCCACAGCGGGCTCTTTGGGCGATGAAGAATCGTGAACGCGGTCAAGGGCCAGGCCCGATCCTCATAATTCACGAATCGGGATCCCGAGCGCTGACGGCCATCGCTGCGGAGACACGAAAGTTGACCGCCCAACCAAGAGGTCGGCCGGTGCGGCGGGCCCCCCTTCAGAGCTGGTCCTTATAATTCTCCAGCGCCGTACGCACGAGCTGGCTGCGCGTGCGCACTCCGGTCTTTGAAAACAACTGCTGCAGCGTGGCCTTCACCGAGCTTTCGGAAACCTGCAAGCGGTCGGCGATCTCCTTGTTGGCCAACCCTTCGAACACATGCTGCAGCACCTGGCGCTCCCGCTCGGTCAGCTTCTTGCGTTGATACTCCGGGGCCGGCGCGGCGATTCCCGCCAGGACCGATCGCAGGTAGCCCGGCTCAAAATAATCCTTGCCGCCGCTCACGTCGCGGATGCTTTGGGCCAGCGCGGCGGGCGAACAGTGCTTCCGCAGGATGCCGGCGATGCCCTGGCGGATCATCTCGGCGGCCTCTAGTTCGCTGACACCGGCGGTGACCACCAGCACGCGGCCGGCGAATCCCACGCTTTGCGCTTTGGCCAGGAAGTCGACGCCCTTGCCGTCGCCCAAATCGTAGTCGAGCAGCACCACGTCCACGGGCGTCTTAGCCACCAGCCGCAGGGCTTCGCCGGCCGACGCGCAGTGTCCCGCGATTTCGAATCCGGGCTCGGCCGCCAACAGCCGGGCGACGCTCTCGCGAAACAACGTGTGGTCGTCCACCACCAGTATGCGGATGCGGCCGGGCAATGTTTCCATGTCAGTTCTTAAACCCCGCGGGTTTTGCGCCGATTGGCAATCGGCGCGCAGGATGCCATCCTGCCCCACAAGCGTCATGTCTCCATTAGCGGCGCCAGCACCACCGCGAAGCAACAGCCTGCCGTGCGCACCTCGTAGCGCAGCTCGCCGCGGAAGCTGCGCAGGATGGCGCGCGATACATAGAGTCCCAGACCCGTCCCGTCGGCGCCCGGTTGAAAAGGCCGGAACAACTGTTCCGGAAAGGGGACGCCTACGCCGGTATCTTCGAACCGGATGACCACGGAGTCTTCCTCGGCGCTGGCGGCGATGGTCAAATTCCTGCGCGGGCAGGCATCCAGGGCGCGCTGGCTGTTCCGCGCCAGATTCAGGAAAACCTGCAGCAGCCCGTAGGAATCCGCCCACACCAGCGGCAGGCTTTTCGCGATCTGCCACTCGACCGCCACGTCCGCGTCGCGAAAGGACGGCTCGATCAAAACGCGCAGCTCATCCAACACCTCAATGACATCCACTGCGATGGCCTGATCCTCCGGGGAAGCCTGCAACTCGAGCGAAGCGATCTTCTCCAGACCCACGATGAGGGTTTGCAGCGCCTCGAAATCCTGGTTGCCCGTTAGCCCCTCCACGCGCGCCAGATTCTTCCCCACCGCCGAGACCGCGCCGCACAAATTGCGGATCTCGTGCGACATGGCGCTCATCAGAATACGCGTGTTCTTGAGCAGATGATTCAGACTCAGGTCTTCGCGGTCGCGGAGATCTTCGGAAAGGTCTACGATGATGGCCGCCAGCTTGTGGCCGGAGAGCGTTTTGTAGGTGGAGAACCAGATGGCCGCCAGGAAGACCTCGCCATCCTGCCGCTGCCCCTTGCACTGCATGCTGGTGCGGAAGGACTGCGACCGGTGACCCCGCGCCACGGATTCGAGCGCCGGCAGGTATTGGCGGATCGGCTCGCCAGCCAGGGCGCGGCCGGGCGCCAGTAATTGCGTGGCGGCTTGATTGGCCAGATCGATGGAACCTGCGGAATCCACCGTAACGATGGCGGCGGGGCTCGACTCGATCAGAATTTGGATCTGCTGCTCGGCGTCTTCGCGGTGGCGGATTTGTTCGGTCAGTTGCTGCACGTGTTCGACAACCAACTGGCGCTTGTGCACCAGTTCGGAGACGAACAGGCCGGTGCCGGTAAAGGCGACGCTCATCATGGCCATACGCGTGGCGGCGTCGGCCTGGGGAAATGGACTGAACAACTCGCCGAGGACCGCGCAGCAGACGCCTAGCGCCGCGATCTGCCAACGGGACAGAAAACCGCCCGCCAGCATGATGGGGAACAGATACAGGAAGTTCAGCGAGAAATTCGGCTGGATGGCCCAGTCGACCGACGCGACGATGGCGACCAGCGCGGCGGCGGCGGCCAGCGCGCGCGCACGATTCTGCGGAGAGTAGAGCAGCGCGATGTCCGGCATGTTCACATCGTTTACCGGGGGCATCTTCTATTATCGGCGATCCCGGCGCGGGTTCATTTTCGGGCTTCGCCTCGTGGAGGCGTGACACAATGAAGATTCGTGCACAAACGGCTGCCATTCGCGCTCGGCTGCTATGCGGTGCTGGGCCTGCTGGCTTGGTTCACGCTGGGCAGCGCAGGTTTTTACGTGGGCGGCAGGCTCGTCGAAATGCGCACGGCGGTCTGCATTTTCCTCGGCGGGCTGACTCTCAAGACCTTGATCGCCTATAAAGCCGGCTGGTAGGAGCGGGTCCTGGAGGTCCGCCCCACGATGGTGCTCCGCTTTGGAACGCGAGTTCCGAATCGAAACGCCTTACTCCTTTCCCGAGACGAAAACCTATTGAAACTAAGGCCCTTTCCCGATATTTGGCTCTGGTGATCGCGTTGCATTCTACCGGATCGCCGGAACGACCCGGCGAGAGCAAGAGGAGACCGGAATATGGGACGGGCAAATGGCACGGCACGGCAGAAGGAAACCACCGCCAGGGCGGCGCGGGATCGGGTGGTTCTCGACAATCTCTCGCTGGTCAAGGCCATCGCGATCCGGGTCCATGAGAGCCTGCCGGTGCACGTGGATCTGGACGACCTGGTGCATGCCGGGGTGCTGGGTCTGTTCGACGCCGCGGCGAAATATAATCCGGACAAGCAAGTCGTTTTTCAGAGCTATGCCAAGCATCGCGTGAAGGGCGCCATCCTGGACAGTCTGCGGCAGCTCGACTGGGCTTCGCGCGACCTCCGCAAGCGGCAGAAGCAACTGGATGCGGTGACTCACGAACTGATGACCCGGCTGGGGCGCACGCCGACCGAGGCGGAAATCGCCGAGACCCTGGGGCTGGGACTCGTCCGCTGGCGCAGGGTGGCGCTGGAGCTGAAGAATCTCGGACTGGTATCGGCTTCATCCTTGCGGCCGGACCCGGAAAACAGCGCACCCATCGAATTCCCCGCCGCGCCGGATTCGCGGCCGGACCGCATCTGCGCCCGGCGGCAATTGCGCTCCGTCTTGGCGGGGGCCATGAAATGCCTGCCGGAACGCTACCAGAAAGTCGTGTTCCTTTATTACACCAACGAGATGACGATGAAGGAGATTGGCGAGGTGCTGGGGGTGAATGAAAGCCGCGTATCGCAGATCCACAAGATCGCGCTGGAGAGAATGGCCGTCAGCCTGCGGTCGGCGGGCATCGCATCGGTGGGCGCGTTTTAATCGGGCGAAGCACCCGATAGCGGGCGGCACGCACGAGGGCTACGAATTTGCGGCTTGACAGGCGCTTGTCACATATGCGAATCTGAATTCGGGTTCATATTATGCGGCTTCGTACCTTGGCAACCGGCTTCCTGATCTGGACGGCAGGCACGGCCGCCATCCGGCTGGCGGGACATTCTCTTCTGCGGCCCGGCCGCGCCCTTCCGACCGTGATTCTGTACCTGGCCAGCTTCTTATCGATGGCGCTCCTGGTCCCGCGCATTTGCCGAAGGCTCGGCTGGCAAAGCGATCTCTGTGAGCAACTCAAGGGGGCCTCGCTCTTAATCCTTCCGACCCTGACCCTGGACCCGTTTTCTTGCGCCTTTTTCACCACTGTGTTTCCCAACCTCGACCCGGGCGCCGCAGGTGTGTTCGGCGGATGGATGCTGATCTTTTGCGGCGGCGCAATCGCGGGCGCGTGGCGCGGGCGCTAATGCCGGGATCGGGGCCGCCGGTTCTCGCGGGCGATGAGGATCTGCTCGCCCCGCCCCAGCAGGCGCGCAGCATCGCCGCGCGGAGGAAGCTCCTGGAGGCGGCCCGAAACCTATTTGCCGAGCAGGGTTACCACGCGACATCCATCCAATCGATCGCCTCCCGGGCCGATACGGCCGCCGGGGCCTTCTATACCTACTTCCGCTCGAAGGGGCAGCTTCTGATAGTCCTGATGAACGAGTTGCTGGCGCGTTTGGGCGATCTGGACCTGCGACCCACGGGCGGCGCCGCCGGCAGTGACGCACGTGGCGGCCTGCGCAGATTCCTGGCCGCCGTGTTTCGCGCCGATCTGGAATATTACGGCGTGGTGCGCGCCTGGCAGGAGGCTGCCCTCACGGATGCCGGGCTGGGCCAAATGCAGATGGCCATCGAGACCTGGACGAATGCGCGCGTGCTGGGGGTCTTCCGGTTGCTGCAACAGTATCCGAACGCGCGCCCGGATCGCGATCTGCCCGCCTTCGCCCGCATGATGGACCGGCACTTCTGGTCGTTGCTTGGGCGCGGCGCAAGCCTTTCGCGGCGGGAATTCGACCGTGAGGTTCGGATTGCCGCCGATGTGATCTATCATTACTTGTTTCAGGACCCGGTTCGGTAAACGCGTGCACACCAGGCGAAAGCGCCTGCGCCTCCAGGAATTTCCAAGCCGCGCTAAAATCTAGTGAGGGGCCGCACGGCTCCGCACGCCAAATCATGAGCACTCCGGCAGTCCGCCGCCCCGCCACCGCGCGGGATATCATCCTGGAAGTCGTTCGGAACATGCGCGAAGGCCTGGAACCGCTGCACTACACCACCCTGCCGCCGGCCATCTACCACGTCTACTTGCATCCCGAGGATTTCGAGCGGCTGCGCGGCATCTTTCCGCGGATGCAGGAGGAGACCCGCCAGGCGCTGGACGCCGAGATGGCTGAGCTGAATCGCGCGTCGCTGGGCGAACGGCTGAAGCTGGCGCGCAAGCCCGCCTCCAAGGTGGTTGCGCCCGAGGGCGGCTGGCGCGTCGAGTTCTTCGAGAACACCGAAGATGACGTAGACCCAGGCGATATCGTCATCTACTCCGAACTGGCGCTGCCCGCCAAGCCGGAATACGGCGCCGGCAGCATGACCAAGCGCATCAACACGCGCCGCATGGCCGGCGAGCTGACCGCCTCGCAAAAGTACGATGAACAACTGCCCGCCACCCAAGAGATGGAAGCCCACGCCACCATCGAATATGAAGACCAGGCCGGGCGGCAGACTTACCGCATGGCCAAGAATCAGATCGTGATCGGGCGCGGCGGCCGGGACTACTGGACCGACCTGAAGCTGACCACGCTGCCGGACGTCTCCCGTGAACACGTGCGCCTGCGCCGCGACGCGGAATCCGGAGAGTTCTTCATCAAGGATCTGAGCCGGCTGGGAACCAGCGTCAACGGCGAGCCGATTCCCACCAGCGTCGAATACGTGGATGGCGAGAAGCGCGACAAGAACGTGGAAGTGAAGCTGCCCGCGACGGCGCGCATCGGCTTGGCGGACGTCGTCTTTCTGAACTTCCAGGCGGCGGCCGATCGCGGCGGCCGCTGAGATGCCCGTCAAGACCAAACTCCGATGCGCGGGCGAGAGCCACGTGGGCGTGGTGCGGCAGAACAACGAAGACCGCGTATACCTGGACCCGGACCGCGGCATCTTCCTGGTGATCGATGGCATCGGCGGGCAAGCCGCGGGCGAAAAGGCCGCGGACATCGCCATCAACCGCGTGCGCGCGCGGCTGGAGCGCCAGACCGGCACGGCCGAAGAACGTATCCGCGAGGCCATCACGGTGGCCAACAACGAGATCCTGCAGGCGGCCGCCGGCAACCCCGAGTGGCACGGAATGGCTTGCGTGATGACGGTGGCGGTGACCGAAAACGGCCGCGCCGTCATCGGCCACGTCGGCGATTCGCGCTTGTACCAGATCCGGCGCGGAGAGATCCGCAAGATCACGCACGATCATTCGCCGGTGGGCGAGCGCGAAGACCGCCGCGAGATCTCCGAGGCGGAAGCCATGCGGCACCCGCGCCGCAATGAGGTTTACCGCGATGTGGGATCGCAGGAGCACGCGCCGGACGATCCCGATTTCATCGAACTGCTGAGCATCCCGTTCGAGCCGGATAGCGCGCTGTTGCTGTGCAGCGATGGATTGAGCGATCAGGTGACTTCGTCCGAAATCCGGCGTACGGTGCTGGCCAACGCCGGACACCCCGGCGGCGCGGTGCACGAGCTGATCGAGGCGGCCAATCGCGCCGGCGGCAAGGACAACGTCAGCATCCTGGTGGTGGAGGGCGAGCAGTTCGCCGCGGCGCGGGAAGCGTCGCCGGGAATGGCTCCGCCGGCACGGAGTGTATTCGCCGGAAAGCCGGCGATGTTCGTCTATGGCGTGGCGTGCGCGGCGCTGATCTTTGCCGCGCTGCGTTATTTTGGCATGACGGATCGGCAGCCCGCGGTCACGCCCGCGCAGACGCTGAGGGTAGGAACCGGCGGCTTCGCCAGTATCGGCGAGGCGCTGGCGAAGGCCCGTTCAGGCGATACGGTGGAAGTCTCAGCCGGTGAATATCCCGAGCAGCTTCGGCTCAAAGACGGGGTCACCTTGAGGGGCCGCATGTCCGATGTGCCGATCCTGCGCGCCGCCTCCATCGAAACCGGGCCGGCCGTGGCCATCGTGGCGGAGGGCGTCCACGGCGCGCGCGTTTTGCGTTTCGCGATCCGGGCGAGTGAGCAAGCGCCGCTGGCTTCCGCGGTGGTCATCTCGGATTCCGACCTGGAATTACAGGACACCGAGATCGTGGGCGCGGCCACAGGCGTAGAGATCCGCGGAAAGTCCACGGCGGTGCTGCGGGCCAACTCGATCCAGGATTGCCGCGATGCCGGCATCCGGATATCGGGCGAATCCGCGCCATGGATTTTGTACAATGCCATCCTGCGCAATGGCCGCCGCGCGCGTAACGATCGGACGCCTCCGGGGCCTGGCGTGATCGTGGAATCGCCCGCGCATCCTGTGCTCGAAGGCAACACTTTTGGAGACAACGGCGGCGAGCCGGTGCGCATACCGGAAGGCATGGACAAAGACCCGATTACGAAATTCAACTTTTTCCTGCCGGCCAAGCCGCCTGCCCGTAATCGCGGAGGAGCGCCGCACTAATGGTGATCCCCGAGAGGCGCAAAGTGGGCAAATACGAAATCCTGCGCAAGCTGGGACGCGGCGGCATGGCGGACGTATACCTGGCGCAGGATGCCGAACACCAGCGCACGGTGGCGCTGAAGGTGATCGAGCAGGGACCGGATGCCGACTCGCGCGAAACCATAGAAGCCGAACGGCGCGGCTCCCAGTTGCAGGCGAAGCTCGCGGAAATCGACGCGCGCGTAGTGCGGATTTTCGACACGGGCGACATGGATGGCTACTTCGTGGTGGCCATGGAATACGTCGAGGGGCAAGACCTTTCCGACCTGATGCGCGGCGGACCGGCATCCGCCGACGATGCGGTGGATATCGCGCTGGCCATCTGCCAGACGCTGGAACACGCGCATACGCTGGAAGTCACTATCGACGGCAAGGAGTGCCGGGGCATCGTACATGGCGATATCAAGCCGAAGAACATCCGCATCGACAACGAAAACCGCGTGCGCGTGCTGGATTTCGGCATCGCCAAGGCGCTGTCGCTTTCGCGCAAGCTGACGCGCAACGAGTTCGGCAGCGTGCCCTACGCTTCGCCCGAGCGGCTGGATTCGGGCGATGTGAATTCCATGTCGGACCTCTGGTCGCTGGGCGTGCTGTTGTATGAACTGGCAACCGGATCGCAGCCCTACCAGGCGGAATCGACCGAGCGGCTGGAGCGCATGATTCGCTCGCGCATTCCAGCGCCGCCCGCGCCGGACCCCTGTCCGCAAGCGCTGCGCCGCATCCTGCTGAAGAGCATGGATCTCGAACCGGAACGGCGCTATCAGTCGGCCGCCGAGATGGGAGCGGACCTGGTGGCGTTTCGCGCCGGCGCGCCGGTAAGCGCGGAAGCCGAGGAAGACGCCAATGCCACGCGCCGCACATTCCGTTCCGCGCCGGGCGTGGACGACAGCACCCGCCGTACGACGAAGCCGATCAAGTTCGGGACAGGCGCACCGGGTCCCCGCGCCGCCAAACCCGCCAGTCGCTTGGGGTATCGGGGGAGGCGCGTCCTGACGATGCTGGCCGGGCTGGCGTTGGCCTACATTGTATATGCGGTGGCGTCGGGCGTGGTCCTCTGGCGGCATGGACAAGATCTGGACCGGGATATTCACGCCGAAGTGTTGACCGATCCGGAGGCGATTTGGAGCCGATGGGCGGACATCTCGAAAGGCAACGCGCAGTCGCTGGCGTTGTTTGCGCCGCGCCGTTCGGTGAAGAAGAAGCTGGTGGCAGCGGCGGACCGGGTGATCGGGACGTATCGCGATAGCGACACGCAGCCGGTTTACGAAAAGGATTGGGAGCGCGCCCGAAACTACCTGGCCAGGGCGCTGGAGATCGATCCGGGCGACGAGACCGTGCGCGGCGAGTTGCGGCTTTGCGAAGGGCAGATCGATTGCATCAACGGCCGCAGCCATCACAACGCGGCGCTGCTGAACGAAGCCGTGCAGAAGTTCGAAGAGGCGCAGCAGGCGCTGCCCCGCTCGCCCGATCCGCAATTGGGACTGGCGCGGGTCTATGTCTACGGCTTGAAAGATATCGACAAGGCTTATGCCGCATTGCAAGAGGCCGAGCGCCGCGGGTATAAGCTGGGCAGCCGCGAAAAGGCGCAACTGGCCGACGGCTACCGCGACCGCGGCGACCGGCTATGGTGGTACTCGCGCGATGTGCGCGGTCTGCCGCAGGAGAAGGACCAGATCGGGAAAGCCGCCGACGACTATCGGCGCGCGCTGGAGTTGTACCAGGGCATCGCTCCTTATGGCAGCGCCAACGTGAATATCGTGCGCGTGCAAGGCAGCCTGAGCGCCATCGGGTACCGGCTGGCTCAACTGCAAGCGGAGCCGTCCACGCGGTAAGCACGCACACGGATTCGTTTTACGGAACTTGCAGGATTCGAGTCGTCGAGAGAATCCAACCCGAGCCGTATCCGCGCCGATTTCTGTTACAGATCCTTGGGCGCGAGCCCGGCCTTCTTTGCCAAAACCTTCATAGCGGTCGGGCCGAGCGTGACCCTTTCATCGTAAGCGAACAACACGTCAGGCCACCCTGAGCGCGCCAGGATGCGATGGAACGTGCCGCCCTGAGGCTTGATTGTCCAGCCAATTCGCAGCAGCACGGCCAGCGCTTGCTTCGCCTTGGTTGAGGGCCAACTCTGGAATGGATTCTTAGGCGGCAATGAAGGACACGTTCATCGGGCCGGGCCAGCTTCGCCGTGCTCCAATCGGTCCGCAATCAGTCGTAGCGCCAAGGCCTGCACCGCCGCCGTCGCCAGTTCTCTGGTGGGGCCATAGGCGGACAGGCCCGGCAGGGCTGCAATATCCGCCAGCCAGCGGCCATCCATCTAACGCCTCACAGCGCGGCCACCCGCCGCTGCAGCAGCAGAAAATAGCCGCCCACGACGACCAACAGCAAGCCATTCACCGCCAACACGTGCGGCGCGGTGAAGATCGGCACCAGCCACCCGGTCGCCAGGCTGCCCAACGGCATGCCGCCGCGGAAAGCCAGGTTATACACGCTCATCACCCGCCCGCGCATTTCGTTGGGGGTGATGAGTTGCACCAGCGAGCTGACCATGGAGAACACGCCCATCATCGCCGCGCCCGAAACGACGAGGAGCGCGCCGCTCAACACAATCGACTTGGAAATGGCGAACCCGGCAATAGCGCCGCCGAGCAGCAGCAGCGTCAGCAGCGCAATCTGCCCTTTGTTCTTGACGTTGCCGAGGGCCGCCACGATCAGGGCGCCCGCCACCGACCCCACGCCCGAGCATGAGAGCAGGATCGTGAAGGTCGTAGGTCCGCGGTGGAACACGTCCTTGGCGAAGACCGGCAGAAAAGTGAGGACCGGTATGGCCAGCGCGGTCATGCAAAACGCCAGCGCGATCAGTCCCACCATGGCGCCTTGCTTGCGCACGAATCCGATGCCCTGCTTGACGCCTGTCAATATGGATTCGTTGGTCTTGGGCGGCGCGAACGTCACCGTCAGCAGGAGCAGCGAGATAATCACCGCCACGAACGACAGGCCGTTGAGTCCGAAGCACCAGGCCGCGCCCAGCCCGGTGAGCGCCAAGCCTCCCAGCACAGGGCCGATCACGCGCGCCAGGTTGAACTGGATGGAATTGAGCGCGATGGCGTTGGGCAGGTCTTCTTTTTCGACCAGCATGGGCACCAGCGCGGAATACGCCGGACCGCCGAAGGACTGCGCGCAGCCCACTACAAAAGACAGGCTCAGGATGTGCCAGACCTTCACCACCTTGAACGCAATCAGCAAGGTCAGCAGGAACGCGGAAGTCATCTGCACGTATTGCGATCCCAGCAGCACGCGTCTGCGGTCGATGCGGTCGGCGATCACGCCGCCGATCAGCGAAAACAGCACGATGGGAATTTGCCCCAGGAAGCCGTCCACGCCGAGCATGAAGGCCGACTTGGAGATCGAAAAGACCAGCCAGCTCTGCGCCACGATCTGCATCCAGGTGCCGATCGACGAAGTGCAGGCGCCAAACCAAAGCAGACGGAATTCGCGGTAATGGAAAGCCTTGAAGACCCGGCTCGGCACAGGTTTACGGCAGGGGCCTTTCCCTTTGAATCAGATGCAGGATGTTGCCGTCGCGATCCGCAAAAAACAAAAGCCGGTTTCCTTGTCTGTTCATCGGCTCGCTCAGGAAACGCACGCCGGCGGTCTTCAGGCGCTCATGCGCGGCGTCGAAATCGTCCACGTCGATGGCCAGGTGGCGGATGCCGGGGTCGTCGAACTGCGGCGGCGTCAGCGAGCCTTTACCGGGAATGATCTCCAGCATGGTGCCATTCGCCGCGCGCACGAAGTAGTTGCCGGCGTATTCGTAGTTGATGACGAAATCCAGATGCGCGGCGTACCACTCGGCCAGTGTGCGCGGGTCGGGCGAGGCGATGGCCGTATGCTCCAATCCTCTAAACATAGGGCGATTGTAACAGGATTGTACTTAGCTCTTGGTTTTGGACTTCTTGAGATCGTTCTGCAACTGCCGGACGTCTTCCGGCATGTCGCCCGCGTTCTTGGCGTGGTTCAGCTCCCGCCGGCAGGTGACCGTATCGCCCGTCAGGAACGCGATCTTGGCCAGGAAGTAACACCGGTAACTGTTTCCGTTGGGCGCTTCGTGCGCTTTCTTGGCCTCATCCAACGCGCCGGTCAGGTTACCCAGTTGAAGCTGCGCGTAGGCCATCAGAATGCGCAGGGAGGAGTTGCTGGGATTCGAATGCGTGAGCGTGGAGAGCCGCGCCAGGGCGCCCACATGCTCGCCTTCACGGATCAGTTGGACGGCTTCATCCACGATCTTGTGGTCGCTGTCGCTGAGCAGCGTCAAGGCGCTCGCCAGGCGGTCGAACCGCAGGTCCATGCTGGGAGCGGGCGGCGGCGCAGCCAGCGCCACGGCGGCGAAGACGGGGATCAGGCAGATATTGCGGATGCCGGCCATATTCATGCTGATGTTTAGTATACGCCCCCGGATGCAGGTTCGGATCTAGCGCGCGAGCCACACGGCGCCATACGCCAGGCCTGAGCCAATCAGCGCGCCCGCCACCACGTCACTCAAGAAATGCATCCCCAGCAGAATGCGCGAGAGCGCGATGCTGGCGGCGCAGAACAACAATCCGGGCAGCAGGTCCGGATAGAAAGCCGCAAGCGAGAGCGCCACCGCAAAGGCAGTGATCGTATGGCCGGAGGGGAATGAGAAGCGGTCGGGAGGCAAAAGTTTGGCCCAACAGTGCGGCTCAATGGCGCAGGGGCGTTTGCGGTTGGTGCGTTCCTTCAGAAAAAGGAACACTGCGATTCCCATGGCCGCCGCGATAGCCGCCGTGCCCACCGCCGCGAAGCGCGTGGGACCTCCGAAGAGCAAGATGACGAGGCCCATGGCATACCACAGCCAGCCATCGCCGCCGCGCGTAGCGCAGATCATCCACACGCGGATCCAGCGCGGCGCCGGCCAGCGATGCACGCGGTGCATCAGGCTGTAGTCGCGCGCTGTGATGAACTCTAACACCATGCCACCTTAACTTATAGTCCCATAATCCTACAAGAACATGACATTTACTTGAAAGCTTGGTGAAATCAGAGGTATGCATAAGCTCGATGGCTTGAAAACGGTATGAAAAAGCTCGATTTCATCTATTTCGATGCGGGCGGAGGACATCGCAGCGCGGCTATGGCTTTGCAGCAGGTGATTGCGCAACAAGGCCGGCCTTGGGAAATCCGCATGGTTAACCTTCAGGAACAGCTCGATAATCTGGATATCTTTCGGCGGATCACGGGTATCCGTTTGCAGGATTATTACAACCTTCTGCTTAAGAAAGGTTGGACGCTGGGCTCCGGTGAACTCTTGAAGGGACTACACGTTGTCATTCGTTTGTTTCAGCCCGCGCTGGTCCGGATGTTACGCGATTTCTGGCGCGCCGGCCAGCCGGATATGGTGGTGTCGCTAATCCCGAATTTCAACCGGGCCCTGAAGCTGAGCCTGGAAGCCGCGCTGCCGGGCACGCCGTTGGTGACCATCCTCACGGATATCGCCGACTATCCGCCCCATTTCTGGATCGAGCGCCAGCGGCAGTATCTGATTTGCGGCTCGGATCGCGCCGTCGCGCAGGCGCGCCAATTAGGACACCAGACGGGCAGCATCTTTCGCGCGTCGGGCATGATCCTGAACCCGCGCTTCTACGAGCCGATTGACGCGGACCGCGGCGCCGAACGGCAACGCCTGGGGCTCGACCCGCAATGGCCCACTGGCTTGGTATTATTCGGCGGTGAAGGTTCCGCGGTGATGCTCGAAATCGCGCGCAGCCTGGAAGCCGCGGCGCGGCCGTTGCAATTGATCCTGATCTGCGGCCGCAACCAGAAGCTGGCGGCTACGCTGCGCGCCATGCCCTCGCGCATTCCGATGTTTGTGGAAGGCTTCACCCGCGAGGTGCCCTATTACATGCATCTCTCGGACTTCTTCATCGGCAAGCCGGGGCCGGGCAGCATCAGCGAGGCCATCGCCATGAAGCTGCCGGTGATCGTGGAGCGCAACGCCTGGAACCTGCCGCAGGAGCGCTACAACTGCGAGTGGGTGCGGGAGCAGGACGTCGGGATGGTGTTGCGCAATTTCCGCGGGATCGCCGCTGCTGTGGATGAACTGCTGGAGCCAGCCACGTACACCCGCGTGCGCGCCAACGCCGCTGCGCAATCGAATCGCGCGGTGTTCGAGATTCCGGAGATGCTGGAGGCGATCTTGTCGCGAAACGACGGGGCGGGGCTGAGCGGGGTATCATAGTTTCGGTGTCCTTATGATTACGCGACTGCGCACGCGGAATTTCAAAAGCCTGAGAAATGTCGGCCTTTCTCTGGGCCTGGTAGCGTGGGAGAAAGTGCGGCTCGCGCCCGGCGAATCGAAGGCCGTAACGCTGGACCTAGATCCATTTTATCTTTCGATCTTCAACGCGGATAAGGGCGCCTGGGAACTGGCTCCGGGCGAGTATATCATTCACGCCGGCGGCTCGTCGCGCGACCTACCCCTGCGCGGCTCTATTCACATGGACTGACACACACATGACTCGAATTCACAACATCATTCTATACGCGGCCATCGCCTGCGGCATCGTCGGCAGTGCGGCCGCGGCAACGGTTGACGAGGTGCGCATCGAAAGCGGCGCACTGAAGGGGATGATCGCGGGCGGCGTAGTCGCGTTCAAAGGAGTTCCCTACGCCGCGCCTCCCATCGGCCGGAATCGGTGGCGCGCGCCGCAGCCCGCGGTACGCTGGAAAGACGTGCGGTCAGCCGCCGATTATGCATCCGATTGCATGCAGCTTCCGTTCCCAAGCGACGCCGCGCCGCTCGGTACCAAGCCCGCCGAGGATTGCCTGTACCTCAACGTGTGGGCGCCCGTGCAGCGGCCGTCCGGCAGGCTGCCCGTCATGGTGTGGATCTATGGCGGCGGCTTCGTGAATGGCGGAAGTTCGCCGGCGGTCTACGATGGAACGCACTTCGCCGAGAGCGGCGTGGTGTTTGTCAGCTTCAACTATCGCGTGGGGCGCTTCGGATTCTTCGCGTTTCCGGCGCTGACCAAGGAAGATCCCAACGCCTTGCTTGGAAACTATTGTTTCCTCGATCAGATCGCGGCGTTGAAGTGGGTGCGGAAGAACATCGCGAAGTTCGGCGGCGATCCGGGCAACGTGACTCTGTTCGGCGAATCCGCGGGTGGCATGTCGGTGCTCACCATGATGACCACGCCGCTGGCGCGCGGGCTCTTCCACAAAGCCATCATCGAATCGGGCGGCGGGCGAAGCGGCATTGGGCCGATGCGCCGCGTCAGCGAATCCGGCCCAAATCTGCCGTCGGGCGAAGCGGTGGGCATCGCCTTCGCCAAGAAGGCCGGCGTCAAGGGCGAAGACGCCGCCGCGCTGGCCGCGTTGCGCGAGTTGCCCGCCGAGCGCGTCTGCGATGGCCTGAACATGGCGAGCATGGGGAACCCGACGTATGCCGGTCCGATGATCGACGGCAAGATCGTGGCGGAGACGTCCGAGCAGGCACTGCTCGCCGGCCACGCCATGAAGATTCCCGTGATCGCAGGCGCCAACAGCAGCGACATCGGATTCTCTTTTGCCAAGAGCATGGACGAGTTATTGGCTCCGTTCAGCGGAAACAAAGAAAAGGCGGAGGCCGCCTACGACCCGGAGCATTCGGGCGAGTTCCGCAAAGTCGGAATGCTGGTGGCGGCGGATCGGATGATGATCGAGCCGGCCCGATTCGTGGTGCGGACGGTCGCCGCCACGGGCCAGCGCGCGTATGAGTATCGCTTCTCCTATGTGGCGGAGTCCATGCGCAAGCAGTGGAAGGGCGCGCCGCATGCGACCGAGATTCCGTTTGTCTTCGATACCGTCGCCGCCCGCTATACCAAGGATCTGACGCCCGCGGACGAGGCCACCGCCAAGGCCGCCCTGGCTTACTGGGTGGCGTTCGCCAAGACCGGCAATCCGGATGGCGAAGGGCGTCCGCACTGGCCCGCGTATGCCGCCGGCGACGATCAATTGATGAACTTCACCGATTCCGGGCCGGTCGCGGAACACGATGCGTGGAAGGTGCGGCTGGACCTGACTGAAGGGTCGTTGCAGAACAAATAATTCCGCAAAGAACGAACGGAACTGAGAAATCCGGGCCGGCCGGGCCACTAACATGCTGGCCCATGCGAAATTCACAACCCGCGCCCGCGGCTGCCATTGCCGGAAACAGGCGCATCATCACCCGCTCCGAACGCCTCCCGGAAGCGGAACTCATCGGCCGAAGAATCCACATCTTCCGATCCCAGAAGGTCATGCTCGATTCCGACTTGGCCGGACTATATCATGTCGAAACCAAAGCCCTCAATAGGGCGGTGAAGCGCAACCTCGCCCGCTTTCCCGGCGACTTCATGTTTCAGCTCACGGACGATGAAGCCGAATCTTTGAGGTGCCAAAATGGCACCTCAAAGGAGGGCCGCGGTGGACGCCGCACCCTGCCCTATGCGTTTACTGAACACGGCGTGGCCATGCTCTCGTCGGTGCTCAATAGCGAACGCGCGGTACAGATGAATATCCCGATCGTGCGCGCCTTCGTGAGACTGCGCCAGGTAATAGCCACCCATCGGGAGTTGGCGCGCAAGATGGAGCGGTTGGAGACGACTCAGAAGGACCATGCGGCAGTCCTCACAATTGTGGTTAAGGATATTCAGACCTTCGAAAAGAAGGTCATGAGGGGATTCAAGAGTCTGAAGTCCACCAGCCGGCGCAAGCAGCGAATCGGCTTCATCGCCGAACCACCGGTAGCCGGCCCATGCAAGACCCGCTGATCCCGCCTCTAGCCGCTATCGCCACGGGCATCCTGGTCTCGCGATTAGTCTTGTTCGACATTCGCGAGCTGTTCATTGTCATCGCGGCATTCGCAATTCTGGGCGCCATCGCGCTCTGGCGGAGGGCGCGCGTGCTGGCCGGGACATGCTGCCTGCTGGGACTCGCGTTCGCGGGTGTGCTGGTCGATCTCGCGCATCGCCCGGGTCCCCGTCCGGAGCTGGATGCGGAGGGGCGCGATCCCGTGATGCTGAGCGGCTGCGTAGTCCAGCCGCCCGCCCTCTCGGGCGACCGTGAGCGCTTCGTGGTGGCGCTGGAGCCGGGTGCGCGCGTGCAGGTTACCGCGTATGCGCGCGAAGGCCAAGCGCCGCCGGCGTTACGCTACGGCCAGCGCGTGGAGTTCGAGGCGCGCGTGCGCCGGCCGCGCAATTTCGGCAATCCCGGCGCGTTCGACTACGCGCGCTATCTGGCGCGCCGCGACATCTATTGGACCGCTTCCATGAGTTCCGGCGCCCAGGTTACCGTATTGCCCGGCCAGTGCGGATCGCGCTTCGAGGCCGCCATCATGGGCCTGCGCACGATGGCCCTCGATCGCCTCGCTCAGCTCTACAAAGGCAAGCCGTACGAAACCGGCATGATGCAGGCGGTCATGATCGGCGAGACCTACCAGGTGCAGCGCGTCTGGACGGAGCAGTTCCGCAACACGGGCACCTACCATGCGCTGGTAATTTCGGGCACCCACACAGTGGTGCTGGCCGCGTTCCTGATGCTGGTGCTGCGCCTCTGTTTCGTGCGGCGCGAGGCTGCCCTGTTCGTCACCTCCGCGTTGCTGTGGCTATATGCGCTGGTGACCGGATGGGGATCGCCCTGCGTGCGCTGCGCAGCGGGTTTCACGCTGTTCGCCATCGCCAGCTACTTCGCGCGGCAACGGCGCATTTTGAATATTTTGGCCGCGGTGGCCATCGGCTTCCTGGTGCTCGATCCCGAGCAGATGTTCGAGGCCAGCTTTCAGCTCACGTTTCTGGCGGTGGGTTTCATCGGCGCGTTTGCCACGCCGGCATTGGAGCACACCGCTTACTCGCGCGCCCGCGCGCTGGCGGACCTGCCGGATACCGGGCGCGATCTGCACCTGGCGCCGCCGGCCGCCCAGTTCCGCGTGGAAATGCGGCTGCTGGCCGAAACCGTGCGGCTTTGGACCAAGCTGCCGGAGCGCGCCAGTTGTCTGGCCATCGGCGTTCCCGCGCGCGTGCTGCTTTACGCATTCCAGCTTGCGCTGGTCTCGGCCATCGTACAACTGGGGCTGGCGCTGCCGATGGTGGTGTACTTTCATCGCATCGGATTTTCGGGCGTGTCCGCCAATACCATCGTGGTGCCGCTGATGTGCGCCGTGATTCCGGTGGGCTTCATCGCCATTTTCACCGGCTGGGCTTGGGTGGCGAAAGTCGCGGGATGGCTGCTGGCGGCGTCCCACGAGGCGGTCAACTGGCACATGCACGTCGAACCGAACTGGCGCATTCCGGATCCGCCGTTGTGGCTGGGGATCGCCATCGGCGCCGGGCTGATTGCGGCCGCCGTGGCCAGCCGTGCGGGCCGCTTGTGGTTTACGGCCGCCGGCGGCGCGCTGGCGGGGTTGCTGGCGTTGCTGCTTGGGCATCCCTTCGCACCCGAGATCGCGCGAAACACTCTGGAGATGACGGTGGTGGATGTGGGACAGGGCGACAGTATCTTGCTCACGTTCCCGGATGGCAAGCTGATGCTGGTGGATGGCGGCGGCATCCCCACCTTCGGGCGGCGCGCGCCGGCGCAGATGGACATCGGCGAAGACGTGGTTTCTCCCTACCTGTGGGACCGTTTGATCGGTCGCATCAACGTGATGGTGTGTACGCACGCGCATGCCGATCACATCGGCGGGCTGCCGGCGCTGCTCGAAAACTTCCACGCCGGGGAGCTATGGACCGGCGCGAATTCGGAGAACCCGGCGTGGTGCGCCCTGCGGGAACGGGCCCGGAAGGATGGCGTGCGCATCGTGCCGCTGCATCGCGGCCAGCGATTCCGCTACGGCGGCGCGGAGTTGGAGGTGCTGGCGCCCGCGGTGGACTATGTGGCCAAAGAGACGCCGCACAACAACGACTCTTTGGCCTTCCGCGTCACGTTCGGGCGGCATTCGTTCCTGTTGAGCGGCGATATCGAACGGCAAGTCGAAGCCGAGTTGGTCGCTGAGGGTTTGTTGCGCAAGACGGACGTGCTCAAGGTGCCGCACCACGGCAGCAAAACGTCCAGCACGGCCGCGTTTCTGAATCTGCTGCGGCCGGCATTCGCGGTGATGTCCGCCGGGTTTGAGAACTCCTACGGGCATCCGCACCCCGATGTGCTGCAGCGCTACGAAGAGCGGCAGGCGTGTGTGTTGCGCACCGACCTGGACGGGTTGGTCACGGTGCGCAGCGACGGACGGCGGTTGGAGATGGATATGGCGCGTTGGTCGGGGGATCTGGGCAGCGCTCCGGGGGCGCTATTGCCGCGAGTGTTCTGACGGTGCCCGCCCCGCTGCTACGTTTCCGGCTCGGTTTCTTCCACAAGCTGCGACACGTGAATCTTGTAGATGGCAGGCTTGCCATCCCGATCGCTCTCAAAGAAGATTTGCTGGCTGTCGGCGGAAAAGATCGGCGCGACCATGGCCGGATTGCTGGCGCGGTGCTCGCACAGCGAGAGTTCGCGCCGGGTCAGCCGCAGCAGAATCAGAATATATGGCGCGGCGCGGTTCTGGCTGGCGCCCACGAAGACGGATGTATTGGTGTTGCATCCGAAGTGCGCGAACTGGCTGGTGCGCGCAACCAGCTTGTCGGTGTTCTGGTCCGGCGAGCACTCGCGGATGGCGTGCAATTGCGTAGGATCTTCCGGGAAATTCAGATACAAAACGGTGCGGCCGTCAGGCGACCAGCGCGCCGGACCGATACGCCCGCCGGCCAGCGGCAATTTGCGGTTCTGGGTACCGTCCGAGTTGACCAGCCAGAGCGCCTCGTCCGCCTGGCGATAGAGGATCTGCGCACGCTTGGGCCGCGCCTGCGGGTGCGACAGTACGAAGGGCGCTGCGGTGACGGTGCGCGTCCCGCCTTTCTGCAGTCCAATAACCAGCAAGCGGGATGCGCCAGCCTGGCTTTCGCCGATCAGCGCCGTGCCATCGTCGGCAACGCTTGCTCCAGGGCAGCGCTCCCAGCCCCCGGCTACCTCATAGATTTGGCGCGTGCGCAGATTGCCCAACGTCATGTGATAGAGCGCACGACCGTCGCAATAGCACATGCTGCGCTCGTCCGGCAGCATCGCGATGGAGGAAGCATCCAGTTGCGCGGCTTGCGTCAACCGGCGCGACTCGCCGCTATGCAAATCCATGCGGTAGGCTTGCGGGGTACCCGTATCGTCGCTCGAGTAGAGCAGGAATCCACCGCGACGCGCGAGCGTCCGGTTGTAGTAGGCCGGAAGCCGGCAGGAGTGCGCGGGGTCGGTGAGCCGCAGCACTTCGAATTCGGTGGCCGGGTCGGAGTAGCGATGCCAGGCGGACGGGAGCAGAGCACCCTTCTGCTCGGCCAACACCCAGGGCGCCAGGCCGGAAACCAGAAAAGCGCGGCGCGTCCAGCGGCCAAAAGCGGCGGGCACAGCCCCCATAAGAAAATGGTAGCAGAGGCTCAGAATCGAAGGCGGGGATCTAATCCCGCACGAGACTGCGCCGGCTGAACAGCCAGGCGGCCAAAAGGAAGAACACCAAAGTCCAATCCAACCCGTAAGCCAACGCGGTCAGATGATTCAGCGCCGGCGTGCGCTTCAGCGAGGCTTCCGTAATGGTGAGAAAGCGGGTTTCCGAAAGCAGGTCCGGAGATGGGAGCACGGCATACAGACCCGCTTTCAACCAAGCCGGGAGGTAAGGGGCCCGGCTGCCAGGCGCCGCGATCGTTTCCAATACCATAATCACGAGCATGATGGCGAACGAGACGATGGGGTGCATCACGCTGGCCAGCAGCATGGCGAGAGCGCTGTAAAGCGCGTAGCGCAGCAAGGGATAAACGATCAGCAGCCAGGGCGCGGGGTGAATATGCTCGCCCCCGATGGCGGCCAGCAGATAGCTCAGCGCCAGCATCATCAACACGTAGGCGGCCATCAAGAGCTGCACGCCCAGAAACTTGCCCAACAGAAACTCCCAGCGGCGGACGGGCCGCGCCAGCACTGCCAGTATGGTCCCGCTGCGGATATCGCTCCAGACGGCATCGGCCGCGGCCCAGGCGGCCAATAAGCTGCCGAATCCGCTGAGCAGAGACATGATGCTGCCGATCAGCCCCAGCACCATACTCTCGGTGTGCGGCATCCCCGGCGCGCCGGCCTGCGCCTTGAACAGCATCAGCGGCGTCATCATCAGCAGCACCACGACGGCAAACAGGGCCACGAAGAAAATCATCAGCTTGTTGCGCAAGAAGCCGGAAAACGTCAGGAACGCAATGGCGCGTATTCTCATCGGGCCTTCTCCGCGTCGCTCACCAAGGTGAGGAACAGATCCTCCAGAGAGTTTCGAACCGGATTCATGCTGACGACGTCGCATCCGGCGGCCCACAGTCGCTCGACGGCTTCCCGTTTCAAAACCGGATCGACCAGAACGCGCACGCCCTGCCCGCCACGCTCGATAGCCGCTCCACTATCGGCCAGAAGCTTCTCCATCTCTTCGGGCAGGCTGTCCACGAGGATCGCCACGCGTCCGCCGCGGTCGAGCAGCTCAGCCAGGGGGCCTTCCCGAATCAGCCGGCCGTGATCGATGATGATCACCCGGTCGGCGAACTGTTCCAACTCCGCCAGGATGTGGGAGCTGAGGAAAACGGTCTTGCCCATGGATTTGAGCGCGAGCAGGATCTCGCGGACATCCCGGCGCCCCGCGGGGTCGAGGCCGGAGGTGGGCTCATCCAGCACCAGCAATTGCGGGTCGTTCAGTAGCGCCTGCGCGATGCCCAGGCGTTGCACCATGCCCCGTGAATACTTGCCGATGCGCAGATCTTCGTGACCGCACAGTTGGGCTTGGGCGAACAACTCCGGAATGCGGCGGCCAGCCGCGGCCGCATCCAAACCCGCCAGGACGGCATGGAGGCGCAGCAGCTTGGGTCCGGTGAGAAAGGGATGAAAGGCGAAATTCTCCGGAACGAAGCCGATTTGGCTTTTGGCGCGCACATCGCCCGGCGGATAGCCGAGCACGCCCACCTCGCCGGAATCCGGGAAGAGAAATCCCATCAGGGTGTTGATGCAGGTAGTTTTGCCCGCGCCGTTCGGCCCCAGGAAACCGCAGACCTCGCCGGCCGCCACTGCAAACGAGACATCCGCCAGCGCGGTGACGCCTTCGCCGGACCCGCTCCCGTACTGTTTGGTCACGCCGCGGAATTCAATGGCGGGGCGCATTCGGCGCTCCTTGCATGGGGAAATTATTGGCGATGCCGAATTGTGCGTTCAACTGTGTTTCCAAAGCCGCATCGAACCCCACTTTTCCGAATGTGACTTTGCCGTCCTTGTCGATGACGATCAGAGTAGGGATGGCTTGCACCTGATAGGCGTCCGCAGCCGCGTGTGCACTATCCAGCAGGACGGGGAACGGCATCTTGAGCTCGGTGGCTGCGATTTCGGCGGATTCGCGATCGTCGTCGAGGCTGATGGCCAGGATTTCAAAATCGGTATTGGCTTGCGGCTTCTTCTTGTAGAAATCGCGCAGAATGGGCATCTCCAGGCGGCACGGCCCGCACCAGCTTGCCCAAAACGTGACTACCAGAGCTTTTTGGTGGCGGAAGCCGGCAATGGATACCGGCCGGCCGTCAAGTCCCACGAGGGTGATCTGCGGCGCCGGCTTGTTCAGGAGTTCTACGGTCTTGTCGGCGCGGGTGATACTGGCTTCGAGCAGCTTGGCACGCCAGGTGATGAAGATAGTAAAGGCGGCCAGCGCGATTAGGGCGGCGATCGCGCGGGCAGGTGGTTTCGTGGATGGGGCGGTGACCACCGTTTAGCCTGCCAGTGGATTATATCAGCACATTACGAGAGCCGCCTGAAAAGGCGGATGCGGGCAGGATTGCCCGCCCTCCGAATTCATTCCGCGGCGAAGGCCAGCAGCACGTTGCCCGGCATGCCGCCCAGCGCGCCGTATCCCGATTGCACAAACAGCATGCCGCCGGCGACCACTGGTCCGCTGGCGCTCATCGATCCGCCCTGGGCCCTCACGCCGTTGACCGTCGGGAAATCGCGCAGGGTGTCGAAGTCCCACATCACCGCGCCGTCCGATGTATTGTAGGCGCGCAAATGGCCATCCATCGAGCCGGAAAAGACCACGCCCGGGATCAGCGTGGCGGGCGCCATTTGCGCGGGCGTACATCCGAGCGTCCCCAAGCACTTGGGTTCCTCCGGCGGCGCGTACCAGGCTTGCTCGCCGGTCGGGATGCGCAGCGCAAACAGCCCGCCACCTACCTTGGGATCGCCGCCTTCTATGGGTCCGCGCATGGTGAAATCGGAGAGCGGCACGTAAACTTTCTCCGCGTCCGCGGCTGGACCCCACATGATGCCACCCAGAACTCCGCCCTTGCCGATGCGTTTCTGCCACACGATGTTGCCCTGGGCATCCGGGTCGAGCGCCCACATCACGCCGGACTTCTCCCACCAGCAGCAGCCGCTTGCCGCCGGGGAGCGAGACCAGGATGGGCGAATCGCCGATGTCGGTGTCCTCGCCCGGTTTTTCCGGACAATTCACCTGGCCGGGAAGCACGCAGGCAACGTTCCAGTGGTCCGCCGGCGTGAGTTGTTTGGACCACAGGACTTTGCCGGATTCCATGTCGAGGGCCAGGACAGCGTCGCTGGCAGTAGTCTCAGGGCCGGAGTGTTCGTTGCCCGTGCCCACGTAGATCACCTTGCGCCGCGCGTCGACAGTGGGCGCGGACCACACCGATACGCCCGATGGTCCCATCATTTGGGTGCCGGCGGAGTTGACGCGGGTGGGCTTCGGCTCGGGAATCGTGTAGGTCTTCCAGATGCGCTCGCCGTTTCGCGCATCCAGCGCCACCACGCTGCCGCGCGCCGTACAGCACGGATATTTGGGGTCGCCCGCCGCCACGAACTCCTCCGCGCCGGTTGAAACGGGGACATACAGGCGCCCTTCGTAGAGCATGGGACTGCCGGTGATGTGCGAGAACGGGTGCTCGTCGACGCGGGTCTTCCAGAGCAGGGCGCCGGTGTCCGCGTCCAAGGCGTAGGCGGTGGACTGCGCGTCTCCAAAATACACTGCGTAGCCGCCGTTGCCGGACGGCGCCACGCTGATGGCGGTGCGCACGGTCTGGGGCGCTTTGAAGGTCCAATAAGTGCACCCGGTGTGCTGGTCTAGCGCGTAGACTGCGCCGCCGGCGCTGCCCACGAACAGGCGCCCGCCCGCGGCGGATGGCTGTCCGAGCGCCGAAGTTGCGCCCGGAAATCCGAACGCCCACTTCAGTTTCAGCTTGCCGACCTGGGCGCGGTCCAATCCGGCGGCAGCCGCGCTTTGCATCCGGCTGTTTTCCAGGTCGACGCTCCAGCCATGCCAGCCGCGCAGGTCCTTCAAGGGCGCGGGGGCCGACGCGCAGCGGCCGCCGCTGAGCTCTTCCGGCGCCTTGGCGCCTAAATAGTTCGCGATGGCCATGCGCTGCATGACCGGCAACGCGGCGGCTACCAGGATCATCTTGCCGGTAGTCAGGGCTTCAAAGATCCGGGCGGTCGACAGTTGCCGCAGGGCCTCGGGAGCGGGCGCGTGAGTCGCACTCCCGGTTTTGTGGCAGCCGGCGCAGTTTTTTTCGAAGAGCTCTGCGCCGCTTTGGGCTCGGGCCAGCGACGCGGCCAGCAGGAACCATGTGATCTTGTTCATCGTTCGATCCTACGTTTGCGGTAACATGCTTCTCAAATGGAGTCAATTCTGGAACTGCGCAACCTGGTGAAGCTTTTCCCGAACCAGCGCGCCGTGGACGGCATTTCGCTCAAGATTCCGCGTGGCGGATTCTACTCGCTGCTGGGGCCTTCGGGCTGCGGCAAGACCACCACGCTGCGCTTGATCGCCGGCTTCGAGCAGCCGACTTCCGGCGAGGTGCTGCTGGACGGCGCGGTGGTCAACGAGCAGAGGCCCTACCAGCGCAACGTGAGCACCGTGTTTCAGAATTACGCGCTGTTTCCGCATCTGACCGCCGCGGAGAACATCGCCTTCGGGCTGAAGCGGAAGAACCAATCCGGCATCGAACAAAAGGTGCGGGAAGCGCTGGAGCTGGTGCGGCTGACGGGCAAGGAATCGCGCTATCCGGCGCAGCTTTCCGGCGGCGAGCGGCAACGCGTGGCGCTGGCGCGGTCGCTGGTGTTGCAGCCCGACGTGCTGCTGCTGGACGAACCGCTGGCGGCGCTAGATCCCAAGCTGCGCAAACAAATGCGCCTGGAGCTGAAAGAGATGCAGCGCCGCGTGGGGATCACGTTCCTGCTGGTGACGCACGATCAGGAAGAGGCGCTTTCGATGTCCGACCAATTGGCGGTGATGAACGCCGGCGCGATCGAACAGGTGGGCACGCCGCAAGACGTGTACTTGCGCCCGAGCACGCGTTTCGTGGCGGGATTTCTGGGCGCGGTGAATTGGATCGGCGGCATCGGTTTGCGCCCGGAGGTGACGCGCATCTCCCGCGATCTGCCTTCGAACGGCGGACGATTCAAGCCCGCCACGGTGACCGGCTCGGTCTTCCTGGGGAACTGCGTACATGTGTTGACGCGCCTGGAGAGCGGCGAAGACGCGGTCGCCGAGATCCCTCGCAATCATTCCTTCCAGCAGGGCGCGTACCAGACAGGGGAAGCGATTCATGTCTACTGGAATCCATCCGACGAGATGATCTTTTCTTGAAGACGCCATGAAAATTGCCTCCGGTTGGGAACGCCTGCGGGCGTGGTTTCTGCTGCCCGCCTGGATCTGGATGGCGGTGCTGTTCGCCGCGCCATTCGCGATCGTCGTCGTTTACAGCCTGTTGACGCGCGGGGCATACGGCGGGCTGGGACTCCCCTGGACGCTGGAGAATTACCAGCGGCTGTTGGATCCGCTGTACCTGGGCGTCGTGGTGCGGTCGTTCGGGATGGCGGGCGCGACCACGGTCATCTGCCTGCTGCTGGGCTTTCCCCTGGCGCTGTTCATCTCGCGCGCGGGCGGGCGGAAGAGCATCTACCTGCAACTGGTGATTCTGCCGTTCTGGACGAGCTTTTTGGTGCGGCTCTATGCGTGGCTGTTCCTGCTGCGCGACACCGGATTGATCAACACGGCGCTGCAACATCTCGGCCTAATTCACGATCCGCTGCCACTGCTGTATAACGATGGCGCGGTGCTGCTGGGGCTGGTGTACGGTTATCTGCCATTTATGGTTTTGCCGGTGTATGCCACGCTCGAACGGCTGGATCCGGCGTTGGTGGAGGCGGCCGCGGACCTGGGCGCCAAGCCATGGCCGACGCTACTGCACGTGATCCTGCCGCTCTCCGCGCCGGGTATCCGGGCGGGAAGCGTGCTAGTATTCATTCCGGCGCTGGGCGCTTATCTGACGCCCGACCTGCTGGGCGGCGGGCGCACGGTGCTGATCGGCAACCTGGTGCAGAACCAGTTCACCACGGCGCGGGACTGGCCTTTCGGCGCGGCCATCTCGGTGGGTTTGATGGCGCTGGTGGGCGTGCTGGTGCTGCTGATGCTGCGGAGCGAGCGGGAGGGATTGGTATGAAGCGCTGGCTGGGTTTTTATGCCGCCGCGGTGTATCTCTTTCTGCATTTGCCGCTCGCGATTCTGGCCGTTTTCAGCTTCAATTCGTCGCGCTTCACGGTGTGGCAGGGGTTCTCGCTGCGCTGGTATCGCGCGATTTTCCATGACCAGCAGCTCGGCGAGGGCGCGTGGAACAGCGTGATCATCGCGTTGACAGCCACGATTATTTCCACCGCGGCGGGCACGCTGTGCGCGTACGGCTTGTGGAAACGCGGCTCGAAGCTGCTTTCCGGCTCGCTTTACCTTTCACTCGTGACGCCCGAAATCGTGATGGGGATCTCCCTGCTGGCGCTGTTTCAATGGTCGTTCCGATGGCTGCATTGGCGGCTGGGACTGCACACGGTGATCCTGGCGCACGTGGCGTTTTCGATCGCTTACGTGGTGATCGTGATTGCGGCGCGCCTGCGGACGTTCAGCCCCGCGCTGGAGGAGGCCGCGCTGGATCTGGGAGCCACGGAATGGCAGGCGTTCCGTTACGTGACGTTGCCGGCGCTGCTGCCCGGTATCGTGGCCGCGGCGCTGCTGGCGCTGACGGTTTCGTTCGACGACTACGTGATCACCAGCATGGTGGCGGGGGTGGATTCCGAAACGCTGCCGATGGTGATTTACGCCATGGCGCGGCGCGGCGCAAGCCCCGTGATCAACGCGATTTCGGCTTTGATTGTGGTGTTTTTCGGCGCCTTGGTGCTGATTTCGGAACGGGTGCAAAAAGCATGAATCGAATGCACCGTGGGGCGGCCAATCTTGGCCGCAGCCGCCTTTTAGGCGGCCGCAGCCGGCTGAAAGCCGGCTGCGGGCAGAATTGCCCGCCCCACACCTGCAGGCGCACCTTTCTGATGGGGGTCGCGGGCTTGGCCGGGTGCGCGCGCGGGCGGCCGCGGCTGAATGTCTACAACTGGTCGAACTACGTGGCCCCGGATACTATCGCCAATTTCGAATCCGAGTTCGGCGTGCGGGTGCGCTACGCCACATATGAGAGCAACGAAGAGATGCTGGCCAAGGTGCTGAGCGGCAACTCCGGTTGGGACGTAGTGTTCCCAACGCACAATCGGATTCAGCCCATGCGCCAGTACGGGCTGCTGGCGCGGCTCGATCATGGGCGGCTGCCCAATCTGCCGAACCTGGAACCGCGCTTCCAGACCCCGCCGTGGGACCCGCGCCTGGAATACTGCGTGCCATACATGTGGGGCGCTACGGGCATCGCCTACAATCAATCGGCTGCGCCCACGCCGGCCGCCTGGGCCGACCTGTGGAACGCGCGCTTCAAAGGCCGGCTGACCATGCTGGACGATCCGGAAGAAGTGCTGGGCGCGTGCCTGCTGAAGCTGCGGCTTTCGTACAACTCGACGGACGATACCAGCCTGCGCCGCGCGGAGCGCGAAGCCATCGCGCAGAAGCCGCTGCTGCGCGCCTATCTGAACGCCGAGTTTCGCGATCAAATGGTGGCCGGCGATATCCTGGTGGCGCACTCCTGGGCGACCACCGCGCAACAGGCCATCGACGCCGCGCCGCAGCTTGCTTTCGCCTACCCCGCCGAGGGTTTTCCGCTGTATGGCGATAATGCGGTGGTGCTGCGGGAGAGCGGCCGCGCGGACCTGGCGCACGCGTTCATCAATTACCTGCTGCGCGCACCGGTGGCGGCGGCGATCGTGCAGACCTCCCGCACGGCCACGGCGAATGGCGCGGCGCAAGCGTTGCTGCCGGAAGCGCAGCGGCGCAATACCACGTTGTTTCCATCAGCCGAGACGCTGGCCCGCGGGCAGTGGATCGGCACCATGCCGTCGGCTACGCAGCGGCTGCGGGATCGGATGTGGACCGAAATTAAATCGGCGTGAGGGCAGAAGTCAGGAGAAAGAAGTCAGAAGTCAGAATGTCAGGCGGAGAATAGGTCGCGGGTCATCAGTCGTGCGCCCGAGGTTGCGGGCGGTGGCTACCAGGATACGATCCGCGGGGTCTTGGTGCGGATTTCCGTGAAGGCGGGTGCTTTCGACCGCGATTTCAGGGTAACAGGCTCGCGTTTCGTGATGACGACTTGGCGGCGTTGCTGTTGGACTTCATCCATGGTCATGTTCATTTATCCATGACGATCTTCTCGAATTGGGTGACGCCGTTTTGTATCTCGACTTCTTTGGAGGACCGCTTGCCGTCCTTCTCAACCGCTATGGTGTATTTGCCCGGCCGGAGCACCAGCTTGGCCGGGGTGAGTTGGTCCGACTGCGTACCATTCACGAAGACGTGCGCGCCGGCGGGGATGCTGACCAGCATCAGGACTCCGCCGGGCACGCGCAAGGCGACGGTCGGGATTTCCACCGCGGTGTTGGCGACGGTGACGGGGCGATGCTCGGTCTGGTAGCCTTGGCGGCTGATGCTGACCATGTGCTGCCCGGGCGTCGCATCCAGCGCACAGGGGGTGGTGCAGGCGCTGTCGGGACGATCGTCCAGCATGGCGGTGGCGTCGGGAGGGATGGTGATCACGGAAACTTTGAGATAGGGGCTGGACGACAAATCCGGCGCGGCCTGGCGTGGCGCGGGACGGGTGTGCTGTTCCGCCGCGACGGGTGGCGGAATGGGACCGCGCTCGGGCGTCGAGCCGGCGGTTTCGGGCTTAACCTCGGTATTGGCTTCGTCGCTGGCTTCGGTCTTGGCGGATTCCGGCGGCGTGCCCTCGGAGCGCTCCGGGGGCGGCATGGGGCTGGGTTTCTTCACCTCGGGCGGTAGCGCGGGCGCCGATGCCGGTTGCGGCGCGGGCGGCTGGGTTTGGGTTACGGCCGGCTTGGGGCTGGAATCCGTGAGCCACGGCGCGGCCTGCCAGGCGATCAACACCACCAAGCCGGCCGCCACCAGGATCGCGAAAAACACCGGCAGGATTCCCATCTTGCGGCTGCTGCTGGGCTTGGTTTCCTCGGTGGAGCGGGACAGAGAAACGTTGGCGGGACGGCGCGCCTCAACGGCGGTGGGCAAGTTGAGGCCGCCGCCGCGCGGCAGCGGCGTCCAGCCCTTGGCAGCCGCGCAAGCCGCCTCCAACGCATCCACAAACTTCTGGCAGTTGGCGTAGCGCGCGTCGGGCTTCTTGGCCAGCGCGCGGCGCAGCACGTTGGTGATCCCCTGGTTGAGCGTGGAATTCAGCCGGTGCGCCGGAACCGGCTCCTCGGCCACGATCTTGTAAACCACGGTGGTAAGCTGTTCGCCCGTAAAGGGCTTCTCGCCGGTCAGCATTTCGAACGTGATCACCGCGAGCGAGAACTGATCGGCGCGGCCATCCACGGCCAGTCCCTGCACCTGCTCGGGGGCCATGTAATGCGGCGTGCCCACGATTGCGCCAGTCATGGTGAACTGCTCGTTGGTGCTGATTTTGGCGATGCCGAAGTCCGTGATCTTGGACAAGCCGTCCTCGGTGACCATGATGTTGGCGGGCTTGATGTCGCGATGCACGATGCCCTTCTGGTGGGCGTAATCGAGGGCCACGGCGGTTTGGCCCAGAATGCTGAACATGCGGTCCGAGGGGAGCGGCTGGCCGGAAATAAGCTGGTCGAGGGTGGGGCCATTGACGTACTCCATGGCGATGTAGGCTATGTCGTCCTGCGCCTCCATGTCGTAGATGGTGACGATGCCGGGGTGGGAGAGGACCCCGGCCGAACGGGCCTCGCGGAACAGGCGCTCGCGCAAGCGGGCGCGCTCCTCGGCGTTGCTGACTTCGCCGAGGCGGATGGTTTTGATGGCAACCGGACGGCCGATGGTGGGATCGGTGGCCAGGTAGACGACGCCCATGGCGCCGCGGCCCAGCTCGCGCACGATCTTGTAGCGTCCGATGCGGTCCATCAGACTTACAGTGTACTGTGCCAGGGGCGGCGGGTGTAGGCACGATGAATACGCGTTTGCTTGGATTCGGCCGGCATTTTCACGGGTTGTGGTGGCACGATTGCACGATTTTTCAATGACTCTATTATCAGTATGTGATAACGATAATTGTGGAGCGTGATCGGTCCCTGGACGACCTGCTCGAACTGGAGATGTTGGTCATAGACCCGAGACCCCGCACTGTATCCGGTTCGCTGTCCGCCGCGTTCCGGCGAGCGAGGCGAAGCCGCATGGCCTCGACTACTCGCTGACGCGACGTTTGATCGGAAACACCGGCTGAGGACCGTGCGCCCCCACGAATACAAAGACGCTGCGACTCTACTGGCCGACTTCTGGTCAGCGGTTGACGCGGTTCTCCGCGAGAAGGAATATTACCATAAAGACCCTCAAGATCGGCATCGCCTCGTATGAGGACATGAACGCGCGAACGATGGCGGTCGCGCGGGGCGATCTCAAGCCGAAACCGGGAGATCCGAAGGTGTGGTTTACGTCGACCGAGAGTTTTGCGAAGGTTTTGTCGAACAAGAACCGCGCCCTGCTAGCGACGATCGCGGCGACGCATCCTGTTTCACTTCAAGAACTGGCGCGGCTTACGGGGCGCAAGGCATCCAATTTGTCCCGCACTTTGAAGACGATGGAGCATTATGGCTTCGTGCGGCTGCATCGGGGCGAGCGCGGAAGGGTCCGGCCGGAAGTGCCCTATCAATCGATCTCGCTCGAACTTCCTTTCAGCGCTTAGTTAACTAACGAATCTCGATAGGCGCAACGGAGGCCCAGATTCGATCCTGCACGGCCTCGCGGACAACCTCCCGCACGCGGTAGGAACCTCGCCGCGGGACAGAGAACGACGTGGCCGCCCGGATACCTTTCGTTTGCTTCTCGGCGAGGCTCGCGGGCGCCAGGGCCAAGTCCATCACGGACTGCTTCCCCGCGACGAAATTGCCCGCGGCTTCGAGCACTGTCAGAAAGGTCAACTCCTGTGGATACCATCCTGCCCGACAGGCAAAGTATAATTGAAGCGAAGAATGGAGCGTAAATGGGGAAAACCATAGCCATCGGTTGCGCCGGCGTGGCACTCGTCTTCGTGCTGATCGCGGCAGTTTCAATCGGCGGAATCTACAACTCGCTGGTGCAACTCGATCAGGCCACGCAAGCGCAGTGGGCCCAGGTCGAAAACGCATATCAACGGCGCGCCGATCTGGTACCCAACCTGGTGGCGACCGTCAAAGGCGCCGCCAACTTTGAGCAGAGCACTATGACCGCGGTTACGGAGGCGCGCGCCAAGGTCGGCCAGGTCACACCCGCCGCGATGGCGGACATCACCAAGGATCCGGCAGCCTTCCAACGGTATCAGGAGGCGCAGCAAGGATTATCTTCGGCGCTGTCTCACTTGCTGGTGGTCACCGAAAACTATCCGCAGCTCAAAGCCACCGCCAACTTCCGCGACTTGCAAGCGCAACTCGAGGGCACCGAAAATCGCATTACGGTCGAGCGGATGAGGTTCAATGAGGCGGCCCAAGCCTTCAATACCCGCCGCAGCAGCTTTCCGGCGGTGCTGGTCGTCGGCTTCTTCGGCGATAAATTCGCAGCCAAGCCTTACTTCCAGGCGCAATCCGGAAGCGAAAAGGCGCCCGAGGTAAAGTTCTAAGTTGTGCGCCGCGGGTTGCTGGTCCTCATCGCCCTCGTCTCGGCCGCACTCCTATACGCGGCTGAAACGCCCATCCCTCCGTCGCCCACCGAGTGGGTCACCGACACCGCCAACTTCCTCTCGCCGGAAACGGTGCGATCGCTGGACGCACGCCTCGCCGCCTACCAGCAGGCCACGGGCCATCAACTAATTGTGTACATCGCCCCCACCACGGGCGATGCGCCGATCGAGGATTGGGCCGTCCGGGCATTCGCCAAATGGAAGGTGGGACGGAAAGGCCTTGATGACGGGCTGGCCCTCTTCATCATGTCCCAGGATCATAAGATGAAGATCGAGGTCGGTTACGGACTCGAAGCGGTCGTGCCGGACGCCATCGCTTCCCGTGTGATCAATGAAGTGATGGCGCCTCGGATTCAGGCCGGCCATCCCGACGACGCGGTAACGGCGGCCATCGACTCGCTCATCGGAACCATCGGCGGGCAGGCCGGTGCGCCTCCGCCCTCGCGGCCGCCGGAGCACTCCAAGCCATTGAGCCTGTTTCAATGGATCTTCTATGGCATCGCCGCGATACTGGTCCTGGCCTTGTTGATTACGCATCCGGCGCTGGCCTTCTACTTCCTGGCCAGCATCATGTCCGGCGGCGGGGGTGGTGGCGGAGGAGGAGGCGGCGGATTTGGCGGGGGCGGCGGACGGTCCGGCGGTGGAGGAGCGAGCGGATCATGGTAACCATCGACAAAGATCGGATCAAACAAGCGATTCAGAAAGCCGAGGGCCGGACGTCCGGCGAGATCCGCGTTTCCGTGTCGCCGCTGTTCTGGGGCGACGTGCGGAAGGCCGCCGAAAAGGCCTTCGCGCGGCTGGGTATGACCGCGACGAAGGATCGCAATGCCGTATTATTTTTCGTCGTGCCGTCGCGCCGCAGGTTCGTCGTGCTAGGCGACAGCGGCATCCATGAGAAGGTGGGCCAGGAGTTTTGGCATCACATCGTCCGCACCGTGTCCGAAAAGTTTAAGCAAAGCGATTTTACTGGGGGCCTTGTCGGCGGCATCGAGGCAGTCGGCGAGGATCTAGCCAGGCATTTCCCCCACGCCGCCGGCGACACCAACGAGTTGCCGGATGACGTCGACTACGGTCGCGGGTTATGACGGCGGCCGCGGGATTCGGGTGCTAAACGCGCCATCTCGGCCTTCTATGGTGATGCGATCCGTCATTGTGCTCTCCTCAGACAGCCGCCGATCGTCGGGATCGGCGGCCGCCCTACTCTTGGGCGAGTCGGGTTTAGCATGGCGGCCACGCCCTCGCCTGACGAAGCCCTGGATCAAGACTGCAAGCTATTGATTGACGGGCGCAGAGGTGGCAGCCTCTTCAATGAGCTTGGCTGTTTCCTTCGCGTGAGACATGTAGGCCACATGGCTGGAATTCACCTCGACCGTCTTGGCATTGGCGCGCTTCGCCATCATCCGCTCCTGGTCCGGATTGATCGACCGATCTGCGGCGGCCACCATGTACCAGGTGGGCTTGGTCTTCCATGCTGGACTCGTGACCTTGTGGGTGAACGAGTCGGTGGAGATCGGCACCTGCGACACAGCCATGAATGCGGCCTTATCCTGCGGAAGGTCCGCTGCGAAGTCGGCCGCGAAATGCTCCTGTTCTATCCACCAGTTGCCGTTGCTGTCGGGTTTGAATGCCTTGGAGGCTTGCGGTAAGCCTTGCTCGATCGTGGCGCAGCTTTCGCCAGTGTCCAGCGCGAATGCGGCAATATAAACAAGCGCCGCAACCTTTGGATGATTGCCGGCCTCGGTGATGACGGACCCGCCGTAACTGTGGCCCACCAGAACCACCGGCCCGTCCAGGGCGTCGATGGCCGCCTTCGTGTACTTTTGGTCCTCGGCGTAGGAAGTCTCGGGATGCTGCACCACCGACACCTTGTACCCATCATTCTTGAGGATGTTAGCGACGGCTTCCCAGCCGGAGCCGTCGGCGAATGCACCATGCACCAAGACCACGTTTTTAATATGCTCTTTCATGACTATTCTCCTTTGTAGTTAAGATCCACTCCGACCGTTTGATTTCGAATGCGAACGCCTTCGCACCAGCCTGCTCCTACAGAAGTCGCTTCGTTGGTGTCGAGGCCATACTGAGCGGCGATTACTTCGTGTCCCTCCGCCTCTAGTGGCGGGATCGCGTTACTGAAACCCGAGCCATCCGCCCATATTGCATGACAAAACAACGATGCTGAGTTTTGTTTGCGCGGGTTTCATTTGTTCTCCTTTGCTATTGACTACCGATTGATGGGTGCGAGGCCCAGCTGTCGATGCAAAAACTCGCTCGTCCGTCCATTGGCGATCGCTGCCGCCGCGGCATTGTAGTGCGCCCCATTATGCCGAGCGAAGGCGTGATGCTGACCCGGATAGCTGTAGACTGTCGCATTTGGTTTGCCGGCAAGTGCCGCCTTGATCTCAGCTTGCGCAGGCTTGGAAATGAACTCGTCCTCCTCGGCCAGATGCATCAGCAGCGGCGCATCAAGCCCGTCGACCTCGCCCAGATATTTCTCAGTGTCTCCGCCGTGGTAGGCGACCGCAGCGTCGACGCCGTAGCGCGCGGCCGTCAGGAAGGTCATCAGCCCGCCGAGGCAATAGCCGAGTACGGCAACCTTGCCGCTGCATTCGGGCAGCTTGGCCACAACGTCGGCGGTGTCCTTAACGTCTCTGGCGCCGGCGTCTCGGTCGTAGGCCTGATTGAGGCGAAGGCCGTGTTGCCAGTCTGGCTCGGAGGTGACGCTAAGGTCGACGCCCGGCTCCTGACGCCAGAATAGATCGGGCGCGACCGCGATAAAGCCTTGCTCGGCCAGTTCGTCGCAGGTCTTGCGGATATCGGCGTTCACCCCGAACACCTCGTGCAGAACCACGACGGCGGGGGCCGGCAAGACCTTTGGCCGCGCGATATAGGCGCCAAATGCGCCGTCTCGTCCCTCTATTGTGATGCGATCCGTCATTGTATCCTCCTCAAACGACCACGGTCATTTGCCGGTGCGGACCTCGTCAGGATCGGCAGAGGCCCTACTCTCGGGCGGCCCGGGTTCAGCATGGCGGCCACGCGCTCGGCCGAAACCCTTGACTAAAACTGCAGGCTATGGGTTGACGTGTGCGGAGGTTGCAGCCTCTTCGACGAGCGTCGCTGTTTCCTTCGGATGAGACATGTAGGCCACATGGCTGGCATTCACTTCAACCGTCTTGGCATTAGCCCGCTTCGCCATCATGCGCTCCTGGTCCGGATTGATCGACCGGTCTGCGCTGGCCACCATATACCAGGTGGGCTTGGTCTTCCAGGCGGGCGTCGTAACCTTGTGGGTGAACGAGTCGGTGGAGATCGGTACCTGCGACTGGGCCATGAAGTGGGACACGGCCGGCGGAACGTCTGCCGCGAAGTCGGCCGCGAAATGCTCCGGTTCTATCCACCAGTTGCCGTTGCTGTCAGGCTTGAATGCCTTGGAGGCTTGCGGCAGGGCCTGTTCGATCGACGCACAGCTCTCACCCTCATCGAGCGCAAAGGCGGCGATGTAGACCAGTGCCGAAACCTTCGTATCGTTGCCGGCCTCGGTGATGATGGACCCGCCATAACTGTGGCCGACGATGACCACCGGCCCGTTCATGGCGTCGACGGCTGCCTTCGTGTACTTGACGTCCGCGGCGTAGGAGGTCTCGGGGGGCTGCGCCACCGACACTGTGTAGCCATCCTTCTCGAGGATCTTGGCGACGGCTTCCCAGCCGGAGCCATCGGCGAATGCTCCATGCACCAAGACCACGTTCTTGATGCCGGTTGGCGACGCCGCAGCAGCAACTCTAACAGTCCTCTGCAGCAGCAGAATCGCGCCCATCAGCGTAGCAGCGAGCGTTGCAACTCCGTAAATGTTCTTCATGACTATTCTCCTCTCCAGTTCTAGGGTCAATGAATCATCTAAGGTTGGTGTCTTGCTCTCGTCGTCGGCGGACGATGCTTCTCAAACGCCGCCGCCTCTGATTCCCCCCAAGAACACTATGAACGATTCGCGAAGAGGAACGCATCCCTAAATGGCTCCGCTCACCGCTACCACATAAGACCGAGGCGAACGTAACACTTTTGGGTATGAAACGCTGTTGGGTTACGCTAGATGGTGAATGCAACAGGCGGAGCGCAGCCGGGTCGCCGAGCTACCTGGGATTGTCAGTCGGGAGTACAATGACGCGTCTACCGAAGATGCGTGCGTCGAGTGAGTAGGCGCCCGGCCCTAGCAGGATCAGGGCGGTCGCAACGGGGATGGTGAGGATCAACACGGTCGCGTCGAAACCCGCCGCAGTCAGCGCAAACACGATCTCTGCGGCGCAAAACAGCAAGCACACCTTCGACGTCGCGACACCTACGCATAACGCGGCGGCGACCAATAGGAGCACCGGTGTCGTCCAGGACAACAACAGAATCGGCCCGAAGCGGAACTCGTGGAGCAATAGCACGCTCACCAGGCAGAACCTAAGAACCATGAGGCCGATACCGGGCCGACCGGACGGAAACATCGAGAACCGCCGTCCCACACCTCAGCCTACACGAGAAGCGCCGCGCGCTAAAGCCCGGAATCGGGTATTCCAACATGCCCCTTTGGGGGGATTTGTTGCTAGGCGAGGAGGGGTAATATGGGAGGGCACGCCTATGGGTTCGCTTCGCGACAACCTACGAATCTGCGTGATGCTGACCGCGCTCGCCTGCGCACTAGCATTGCCGATCAGGGGTCTCGATCCGAACAAGACTATCAGCCAGTTCACACACACATCGTGGTCTGCGAAGGACGGGATTCCAGGACCTGTGCAGGCTATCGCGCAAACGCCCGACGGCTATTTGTGGCTTGGAACGCGTGCGGGCCTGTACCGATTCGATGGTCTGCGCTTCATTTCGTGGGAAGCGGCGCGCGGCGGGGATCCGCTTCCCCAGTCGTCGATCATGTCGCTATTCACGGCTCGCGACGGCAGCCTCTGGGTGGGATTCGGCGCGGGCGT